>ENA-OQKN01000448-OQKN01000448.1-human-gut-metagenome-genome-assembly--contig:-NODE-448-length-46621-cov-5.894954_pt1 | contig 46621 bp, 39 predicted proteins | sample MGYA00242776_ERZ504794 | MGnify/ENA primary metagenome ERZ504794 (study PRJEB26092, sample SAMD00036434) | human gut metagenome | host: Homo sapiens | study: EMG produced TPA metagenomics assembly of... | reverse complement strand
GTTAGCCGCCCTTCGCCTAAACTCGCCTCTTCGAGGCTCAGACAGCGGCTCCTTGGGGCGGCAGCATCGCAAACCTCACGACGGAAGCCTTGCTACCGTCAGAGCGATTTGTTTTCGAATTCATCATGGCTGTATTATTTTACGCACCATGTTTTACAATGCAGTTCGTCTGCACATTGCCAAAAGCTCCTGGCCTGCTAGGGGTCGCTTAAGCGGAACAACCTTCTAGGCCAAAATACAGAACATACAAAAACAGAGGTAAAGTAACGGAAATAGAAAACTTCCACCGCAGCGGATCAGGAAACAGCTATATCCTGAGGTATTATCTTGTTTACAATCGCAGGGAGATCATAAAGTAAAATATGATCGTTTGATGCGGCTTCTTTTTGTATATTTTCATCAAAACCATTTTCGGCAAAAAGTGCATAGTAGAATTCTGCTCTGGCTTTTAGAGGAGTCAACTTTGCAAAGGTGTTCAAAAATTCGGTATAGCGAAATGGCTTCTTTTTAAATTTGCATTCTCCAACCAGATACTGTCCGGCATCCCGGCTGATGGCAAGCAGATCAATTTCTGTTTCATCGATACGAACGCCATGTTCTGCATGTTCATCACGAATCGTTGTTTTTCCCATCCAGCGGCCCATTTTTGCATAACGAAACGGAAGAGCATTTTTCTTTTGCATTTCCCGGACAAATTCCCGGCAGATATCTTCAAAAACAAAAGCAGCAAATTCATGAAGTTCCGGTTCTATGATATAAGAATATACACCATCCACATCTCCGTCTTCAAGCTGAGAATAATTTGCAAACCCGAAAGCATACCAGAAACGGAAAAAATTATCTGTCAGACGATAATTTCCCCGGTTTGTATTTGCCTTTTCTTTCAGGTTGGTGTCAATGGAAAATTCACGTTCCACAATTCCAAGTTCAATCAGATTTTTAAGATAAACGCTGGTTTTGGCAGTGTTTTCTACCAGAGATTTCTGACTGATATCGTTTAATCTGGTGTTTCCAAGTGCAACTGCTTCAATGACAGAATTATAGATTGGAGTCTCACGCAGTTCCTGATGCAGAAGGAAATCTACTTCACTGTATAAAACACAACCTTTTGATAAAATATTTCTTCGGATATTTTCGGAAACAGAAAGGTTTGGATTCCACTGCTTCAGATAGTGGGGGATTCCGCCTAAAATAGCATAGGTAAGTACTTTATCACGTTCAGAATAGTGAGGAAAGAACTTTGTGGCATCGTAAAATCCCATTTCTTTCATTTTATAGATTCCGGTTGCCCTGCCGTATAAAGGATTTTTCTCGGCAAGCAGATCTTTTTCGATAAAGCTCATAGAACTGCCGCACAGAATGATCATAACATTCTGAGATTTCAGTTCAGAGTCCCAGAGATTTTGCAGAATCGAAGGAATACTTTTATTATCACGACACATATAAGGAAATTCATCAATTACAATTAATTTTTTCTGTGATCCATAAGGAAGATCAAGGATAGCACGAAATGCCTTTTCCCAGTCAGAAAATTCAGAAATATATTGTCTGGCAGGTATGTTTTCACGAAGAAGTCTCTGAGAAAATTTCAAAAGCTGCATTCGGTCGGTGGTCTGGGTACAGGAGAAAAATACGTGAGGTTTTCCTTTACAGAATTCACGGAGCGTTTCCGTTTTGCCGATGCGTCGTCTGCCGTACAGTACGATCAGTTGTCCTGTGTTTTCTTCGTATTTATTGTTTAAAAACTGAAGTTCACTTTCTCTGCCGATGAACATGAAAAATGCCCCTTTCTGTGATATAAGATGCCTTGTTGACTACTAAATCTACATTTACTAAATCCGGATTTACTAAATCACGATTTAGTAAATCTGGATTTAGTAAATCACGATTTAGTAAAAGAAATGATAAGAGTATTATAAAAGAAAAAGGAGAGAAAATCAAGGCAGAAAACAACCCCCCGGGAGGCTTGTATGAAGTATACAAAATCAATATAATGATGTCAGTGTTAAAAGTCTAAATTGCGATTGTGCCTGCATAAATCAGCACTTCGTATACAGTTATGGCTTATTATAGAATGTACAGGCATCATTTATTCGATACATACAAGGGGGTATTCCTTATGGAGAACAAAAAACTTCTGGAGGAGATCAGAAGTTACTGGAACAACCGTGCGGATGGTTATTCAAGAGTAAATCAGGAAGAGCTGCACAGTGAGCAGAAGGAAAAATGGAAAGAGGTGCTACTGGAGCAGCTGCCGAAAAAGGAAAAAGATCAGGTGAAGATTCTGGATATCGGAACGGGACCTGGATTTTTTGCGATCCTTTTAGCGGAAGAGGGATATCAGGTAACGGCGGTAGATTATACGGAGCAGATGCTGCAGGAAGCGAAATCCAATGCGGCGGATCTGGCGGATCAGATTAGTTTTAAGAGAATGGATGCTCAGAATCTGGAATTTCCAAAGGAGACGTTTGATTATATCGTGACGAGAAATGTAACCTGGAATCTGGAACATCCGAAGCGTGCATACAGGGAGTGGCAGCGGGTGCTGAAACCAGGAGGGAAGATCCTGAATTTTGATGCGAACTGGTATGCATATCTTTATGATGATAAATTAAAACTCGGATATGAGCAGGACAGGCAACGGGCAAAAGAGGAACAGGTAGAAGATTATTATGAAGGAACGGACATTGCGTGGATGGAGAACATTGCAAAGCAAGTTCCGTTAAGCCCGCTGAAGCGTCCGAAATGGGATTTGGATGTTCTGAAGAAAATCGGACTTGACTGCTGGGCAGATGAGACAATCGGAGAGCGAGTGCTCAGCGATGCAGAGAAGATCAATTACCAGTCTACACCGGTGTTTATGGTCTGTGCGGTAAAATAATCACCGCACACCCCATACAAGGAACATAGGAGCATCTTTCAGGTCGTGTTCTTTTAAGATATTCTGACCGATGGAAAGGTCGTATCCGGATCTGGAAAATCCGATGTTTTCCAGAAATTCCTGATCCCAGTAAGGACGCTGTTTCCGGCTCATCGGCATGGAAAGGGTGATGGATGCATTTTCCTGCTCCAGTTCCGGTGTGACACCACAGTGACCATACACTTCAGTATCGGATATATGAGAAGCGGAAGTATTTTGATTTCGGACGTTAGATGCATAGTCAGCATCAAAATTCAGCAGGATGCCGCCCTTTTTCAGCACACGCATCCATTCTCTGTATGCAGATTCCGGATCCAGCAGCGTCCAGGTCAGGTTGCGTGAGATGACAACGTCAAAAGACTGATCCAAAAACGCAAGCTTCTGGGCATCCATTTGCTGAAATGTGGGATGGACCTGATAGAGTGCAGCGTTATCACGGGCTTCCCTCAGCATGGCATCGGTGAGGTCGATCCCGGTCACCTGATGTCCGATTTGAGAAAGCAGGATGGCAAAATATCCGGTTCCGGTGCCGACATCCAGGATCTGCAGCACTTTGCCCTCCGGCAGAAAATGAACGATTTCTTCTCTCCAGCGTTCGGAAATGCTGCTGTTTAATTCATTTTTTCGCACGATATTGAAGTTGTGTGCCCGTTTTGTCCAGTAACTCTGGACACGTGATTCTATATTATTCATGTTTGAGATATCCATATTCAAGGTTCCTTTCATTATTTTATCAGGTAGTATCCTATGATGCCAGGGTCAAAAGGTCTAAATCCACATGAGCTTGCTCATAGGTGGATGAAAGACCTTGGGACCCGCCCCGATATGAGCATAAAAGTGGGATGATAATCCCACGATATGCGAATACTGGGGAGGATTGTGGGAGTGCAACGCACGGAACAATCCGTAGGCATCATAGTTGGAGACTTTTGACACTCACATCATCCTATCATAAAAATAAAAAAGAAAGAAGCCTGCGGGGGGGATACAATAACAGTGCGTTTTGTATTTCGTTATAAAAGTTTGAGTGTTCTCGGTGCGAGTGTGACAGCTTGATCGGTGACAATTATATACAGGATGGTAATGTAATGAGAAAATATATCATACAACGATTTTTGCAGTTGATCCCTATTCTCATAGGGATTACTTTTTTGTCTTTTGCCATGATGCGGGTGGCGGGAAGCGATGCTGTCACGGAGATGTATGAAAACCGCGGCACGGCGGTGTCGCAGGAGATCATTGATGCAAAGAAAGCAGAACTTGGCTTGGATCAGCCGTTTCTGATTCAGTATGTAAACTGGCTGAATGGATTTTTGCATGGTGATATGGGGACAAGCTATGTGTCCGGGAAAAAGGTGTTTGATGAATTTATTTCAAAACTTCCGGCAACGCTGCTGCTTACGGTCATGTCAATTTTGGCAACGGTTGTGATCTCCATCCCGCTTGGCGTTCTGGCTGCAGTCTGTCAGGATAAATGGGTGGATCTGCTTTTGCGGTTTTTCAGCTTTATCGGTAATGCGATGCCGAATTTTTTTGTGGCGATGCTTCTGATGCAGCTGCTGTCGATTAAACTGAATCTTCTGCCGGTCATCGCAGGCGGTGTAAATATCAGAAGTGCACTGATGCCGATGCTGACGCTGGCAATTTCCATGTCTGCAAAGTATATGCGGCAGGTTCGTGCGGCTGTTCTGGAGGAGCTGAACAAAGATTATGTTCAGGGAGCCAGGGCGAGAGGTATCAGGGAGAGCGTAATCTTATGGAAAAACGTCATAAAATCAGCCATGCTTACGATCATTACATTGCTTGCATTATCCATTGGAAGTTTGCTTGGCGGTACAGCGATCATTGAGAGTATTTTTATGTGGGATGGGGTCGGAAAGCTGGCAGTGGATGCGATCACGACACGCGATTATCCGGTGATCCAGGCATATGTCGTATGGATGGCACTGATCTATGTCATAGTCAATCTGATCACGGATCTCTTATACCACTGCCTGGATCCGAGAATCCGTCTGGGGGTGAATCAAAATGGATAAATCAGCACGAAGAAAACCGAAGAAGCAGAAAAATCATCTGAAAATGCGATTTTTTATTTTTGCCACTCTGGCACTGCTTCTTGTTGTCGGTTCTTATTTCAGCGAATGCTTATGCCCATATGATCCTTATGAGCAGAATCTTAGTATCGTAAAAGCAAGTCCGTCACTGGCACATCCGTTCGGAACAGATCGTTATGGGAGGGATATGTTATCCAGAGTCATCGTCGGAAGCAAGACCAGCATCTATTCGACTTTGCTTCTGGTTGTCGGGATCACGGTGATCGGAACGATCGTCGGGATCATCTGTGGATGGAACGGAAAGAAACTGGATACGATTCTGATGCGGATATCCGACATTTTCCTTGCATTTCCCGGTCTGGTTTTTGCCCTAGCAGTTGCAGCCGTGATGGGAGGCGGCGTACAGAATGCGGTTATAGCCCTAGGGGCGATCAGCTGGCCGAAATATGCAAGGATTGCCAGAAGTCAGACATTGGCACAGAAAGAAAGCCTCTATATGCGGGCGGCAATCTTATCTGGATGCAGTACAGGAAAACTGATTTTGAAACATATTCTGCCGAATATCACAGGACCGATCCTTGTGACTGCCATGCTGGATATCGGAACGATGATGATGGAGCTTGCAGGTCTGTCGTTTCTGGGACTTGGTGCAAAACCGCCGGTTGCGGAGTGGGGAAGCATGATGAGTGATACCAGAAATCTGCTGACGACACATCCTTGGGTAACCTTTGCACCGGGAATTGCCATCTTTCTTTCGGTCATGGTTTTCAACCTGCTTGGCGATACGGTAAGGGATCTGTTGGATCCAAGAAATGAGAGGTAGATATGTCAGGAATCATTTGCTATGAAAACGTCGATATCTGTTACAATGGCAGTCCGGTAATCAAAAAGGTCAGCTTTTCGGCAGAAAAAGGTGAAATCTTAGGGATCGCAGGGGAGAGCGGAAGCGGCAAATCCACATTGATTAAGGCAGCAATCGGATTGCTTGGAAAGAATGGAAGCGTCACAGGCGGAAAGATCTGGTACGAAGAAAAAAATCTTCTGGATTTAAATGAAAAAGAACTACGTAAAATCTGCGGGAGCGAAATTGGCATGATCTTCCAGAATGCAGGAAGTTCTTTCTGCCCGATCCGAACCGTTGGGGATCAGCTGCTGGAAGAAATGAAAGAGCACCGAAAAATAAAAAAAGCCGAATTTGAGGATGAAGCAGTGGAAATGCTTGCAAAATTCGGATTTCAGGATCCAAAAAGAATCCTGAAAAGTTATCCGTTTGAGCTGTCGGGTGGCATGCAGCAGCGTGTCGGCGTTGCGGCAGCGATGCTCTTAAAACCGAAGATCCTGCTTGCGGATGAGCCGACTTCGGCACTGGATGTTTCGATTCAGAAACAGGTCGTAGAGCAGATGAAAATGATCCGAGAACAGTATGGGACAACGATCCTTATCGTTACGCACAACATCGGAGTGATCCGTGCGATGGCGGACTCCATGCTGGTTCTGAAAGATGGAAAAATGGAAGAATACGGAAAGACGCAGGAGGTACTGAGTCATCCGCAGTCGGATTATACAAAGCGATTACTTGCAGCGATTCCTGTTCTTCGGAGGTGAAAAAATGGAGCCATTATTACAGATTTCGCATCTGACTAAAATTTTTTCGGATGGAAAAGAGGATGAATATAAGGCAGTGGATGATGTCAGTTTTGAACTGTTTCCGGGAGAAAAGCTGGCGATCATCGGGGAGAGCGGAAGCGGAAAGACAACGGTTGTAAATATGATCACCAGGCTTCTTGAGAGTACCGATGGAAAGATTCTGCTCGATGGAGAAGAGATCACCCACTATAAAAGAAACAAAATGAAAAACATTTACCGGAAAATGCAGATGGTTTTTCAGACGCCGACCGAAAGCTTTGATCCGAGATGCCGCCTCGGAGATGCTGTGGCAGAGAGCCTGAGAAATGCCGGTATGCCAAAGAAAGAAGCTATGAAAATTGTGAAAGAGCTTTTTAAGCAGTGCGGACTGCCGGAAAATTTTATGAAACGTTATCCACATGAAGTCAGCGGCGGACAGTGCCAGAGGGCAGCGATTGCAAGAGCGATTGCAATCAAGCCCAGACTGCTGATTTTAGATGAAGCGACGTCCGCACTTGATGTCACCGTCCAGGCAGAGATTCTGCAGCTTTTAGATGCTCTGCAGGAAGAACGTCAGATGTCGTATCTGTTTATCTGCCACGATATTGCACTGGTGCAGAATTTCTGTGACCGTGTACTGGTCATGTATCAGGGAAAGATCGTAGAACAGGGAAAAACAGAGGAAGTGCTGCATTTTCCGAAACACGAATACACACGTATGCTGCTGGACAGTGTATTATGATGAGAAAATGGGAGAGGTACTTTGCAACAGAGTAATTTGCAGATATAACAGGATGCGAAAGGAAAATAGAATTATTTGTATGGCATCAGAACAGAAAGAAAATCAGAGAAAAGAGGAAAAACGCATGAAAAAGAACATGAAAAAGAACATGAAAAAAATAATGGCATTGCTTCTTACCGTGACACTCAGCCTGGGACTGTACGGCTGCGGAAGCAAGAATGACAAAACGGAAAGCGGGACAAGTACGGCAGCTGAGTCGGATACATCTGCGGCAGCCACAGACGGTTCTGAGAAAAAAACGCTGGTGATCGGGGATACAACTTTCAATCCTTCCAATGAAGAACTGGATGTCAATCCGCACAATTCTTACTCCGGATGGGCATGCATCCGCTATGGAATCGGAGAAACGCTGGTAAAATATTCAGACGATATGGAACTGGAGCCGTGGCTGGCAAAAGAGTGGGAAAATACCGATCCACTCACCTGGAAGATCACACTTCAGGATAATGTGACGTTTTCAAGTGGCAGAGCTATGGATGCCGAGGCAGTGAAACAATGTCTGGAGCATCTGCTGGCAAACCATGACCGTGCGGCAGCCGATACAAAGATTGATTCGATGGAAGCAGACGGTCAGGTGCTTACGATCCACACATCCGAGCCAAAGCCGGCACTTTTGAATTACCTTGGAGATCCATATGGCTGTATCATCGATGTAGATGCAGGATTTGACGATGGAATCGTAGCCGGAACAGGTCCATACATTGCAACCGACTGTCAGTCCGGCGATCATCTGACCCTGGTGAAAAATGAAAATTACTGGAATGGAACGCCACATATTGATGAACTGACAATCAAGACCATCACCGATGGAAATACCCTTGCAAATGCACTGCTCTCAGGAGAGATACAGGCAGCTTATGGTATGGCATATGAAAGCTATCCGATGTTCGAAAACGATAACTTTACCTTTTCACAGATTTCCACATCCAGATGTTTCTTCCTGAAAATGAATTTCAACGAAGGTTCTGTCTGTACCGATCCGGCCGTGCGAAAAGCGATCGCTATGGGTATCGACAAAGAAGGATTTGTGGAAAATCTGCTGGAAGGAAACGGCTATCCGGCAAATGGAACCTTCCCTGCTGGTTCTGCTTTTGGCGGAGACAAAGTAACGACAGAGACGTATGATGCAGAAGGTGCAAAGAAAGTTCTCGAAGAAGCCGGATGGACGGACACAGACGGAGACGGTATCCGTGAAAAAGACGGACAGAAGCTTCAGATCAAATGGCTTACCTATCCAAGCAGACAGGAGCTTCCGCTTCTGGCAGAATCCGCACAGGCTACGTTAAAAGATATCGGAATCGATGTGGATATCAACTGTACGGCTGACAACAACAGTGTTGTGCAGGATCCGGCAGCGTGGGATGTCTATGCCATGGCAAATGTGCAGGCGCCGACCGGAGATCCGGAATACTGGTTTACCGTGTTTGCAACTTCCGATGCAACGAAAAATCAGGGAGCTTATAAAAATGAGAAACTGGATCAGTTGGAAGAGCAGCTCAGTCAGGAATTTGACACCGACAAACGTGCCAAGCTTGCAGTAGAGATGCAGCAGACGGTTCTGGATGACAATGCCTTTGTATACTGCTCTTTCCTGAAGATGAGCCAGATCTCACGGGCAAATGTGACCGGATATGCGGCACATGCCTGTGATTACTATCAGGTGACAGCGGATTTGGATATTAACTGAATATTTTTCATATCCTGAAACAAAAAAATGAGTAAGTAATATTCTGCGGGAACCGTTTGCAATGAAAAAATTATGCAAACGGTTCTTTTTTATAGGCAGAGTAAACAGAGATTGAAAGGTATGAATAAAAAAGGAAATTCGATTGACAGAAAGAATGTCGAATGTTACTATAAAAAGCGGGGGGGGGGAGACGAATAAAATTATGCATATTGCACAAACAAGGAGGAAAATTTTGAAAAAGAAAGAAAAACAATGGTTGTCAATTGCTTTGAGTGCAGCTATGGTAGTGACCGGTATTCCAGCAACAGGGATTGGAACGACCGTTCAGGCGGCATCAGGAGAAGCACAAGTCTCCGTGAAAAACGGAGAAGTTACGATCGGAAATGAATATCTGGAGCGTAAATTTTCTACTTCAGACAACAAGCTGGCAACGACAGAACTGGACAATAAGAGGGCAGATCTGACGTTTACACCGGCACAGGGTTCCGAAGAATTCATTATCAAACTTCGCCAGGATGGTACAACAAAACTGGACGGAGAGCTGGATCGCACAAACTGGACAGTTACTGCCAGCGATCAGTACAATAATGAAGTAGGTGCAAAAGACGGTCCGGGAGCCAATGTTATTGATGGTGATGCATCTACAATCTGGCACAGCAAGTATTCACCGGATCAGCCATATCCACATTCCCTGACTTTTGATATGAAGAGCGAACAGGAAATTGCCGCATTTTCTTATCAGCCACGTCAGGACAGTTCCACAAACGGCGATATCAAAGGATATAAACTGTATGTGGGAAACAGTGAAACAGATCTGGAAAGTGATGCAAACCTTGCGGCAGAAGGTGATTTTACTTACAATGACAGAGAAACGATCTATATCAATCTGACAGCACCGAAAAAGGGTCGTTATGTAAAACTGGTTGCTGTATCACCAAAGACGGACGGTCAGGCATGGGCAACGGCGGCAGAAGTAAAGATGTACAGCAAAGCAGTCGGTACAGCAGATGCAAGTGCCATGATCAGATCCAGCGAGATGACTCTGGAAGGCAGCAAAGTTAAAAAAGTAGATACGAACGGCGGAGTCATGGTAGAATTCCCGTTTGAGACCGTTTCCAAAAACGGTGTAGACTGGGATGTTACCATGAAAGTTACCATGGATGACGGAGATCATTTCATGCGTAAATTCCTGGAAATCGAAGTAAGTGACAAAGAAAAAGCAGCAATTGATTATATCGATCTGGAATCGTTGAATGTCAATGCAAATGATACCGTGTGGACACATCCGATCATGGGTGAAGGCGTTGGCGGTATGAGTGGATATGTCATTTCTCTTGGCCAGCCGGTTTATATTCAGGGAATGTTCCTTGGATGTGAGTTCCCGATGACAGAAACAGAGATCGACAGCAATAAAAATGCACATATGCGTTATTTTTCCGGCAAGACATTCGAAAAACTGCAGGAAGATAACCAGCTTACCACAGACGGAAAATATGTGACCTGGCAGACCGTAGCGGGTGCTGCAAGAAGTACAGATATGAATGTCATTCAGTCTGACTTTTATGAATATATCAACAGCATTGCAACAAGAAGTGATTTCCGTACGCAGTACAATTCCTGGTACGATAATATGATGACCATTAACGATGACAACATTGAATCTGCATTCAAAAAAATGGAAAAGGGATTCTCTGAATCCGGCGTAGAACCGATGGATTCGTATGTTGTGGATGACGGATGGAATAATTATAACAACTCGAATACAACTTCTACTGTTCATGATGTGGCACGCTGCGGTACCACGGATAATGTGACAGGGTTCTGGGAGTTTAACAATAAGTTCCCGAACGGATTCCGTCCTGCTTCTGATCTTGCAGAAAGCTTCGGCTCCGGATTTGGTGTATGGGTAGGACCTAGAGGTGGCTACAACTATAACGCTGCAATGGGTAAGATTATTGAAAAAGCAGGTTTTGGTGCATACAATGCGGTAACCGATGATATTGATGTCGGTGACAGACGGTATGTGACGAAACTGACGGAGTTTTTCTTACAGATGCAGGATGCTTATAAAGTAAATTACTGGAAACTGGATGGATTTGCGACAAAGCCATGTACAAATGCAAATCATAAACATATGACAGGCGGAAAGAATGGTATGTATTATTTTTCCGATACCTGGGAAGCATGGATCGATCTGTTTGAGACGCTGCGTACCAATGCAGAGAAAAACGGCATTGACAATCTGTGGTTTAACCTGACCTGTTATGTAAACCCAAGTCCATGGTATCTGCAGTGGGCAAATTCTATCTGGATCCAGAACAGCCAGGATATCGGACGTGTTCAGGTCGGACAGAACAGACAGGTAGATCAGCTGCTTTCTTACCGTGACGGCAGATATTTTGATTTTGTAAAAGAAAGAGAGTTCCAGTTCCCACTGGCAAATATTTACAATCATGATCCAATCTACGGAAAAACAGGAACCAATCTGGCAAACCAGATGACAGATGATGAGTTCAAAACGTATCTGTATATGATGGGAACCAGAGGAACGGCATTCTGGGAGCTGTACTACAGCCCGGAAATGATAGATGAAGGTCAGAAATGGGATATCAATGCAGAATATCTGGAGTGGGCTAAGAAAAATTATCACATTTTGAAAAATGCGAAACTGATCGGTACGACACCGGATAAGGGCAATACCTACGGATACTCCTGCTGGGATGGTGAAGAAGGTATTATTTCCATGCGAAATCCAAGTGCATCCGTAAAGACACTGAGCTTTACACTGGATCGAAACGTTGGTGCGGCAGAAAGTCTGAAAGGCAAGACACTCAACCGTACAACAATTCTGGATCACAAGACAACCGATGCACAGACCGACTATCAGACAGTAAAATACGGCGATGTGATCACAGTTACACTGCAGCCGGGTGAGGCACGTATCTGGTCTCTTTCTACTGCAAAAGATACAAAAGCACCTCAGCTGACACTTGCAAAAGCAACTGCAGACAACACGATTGAGCTGACATTTGATGAGCGCGTGACCGGTACTCCTGCTGCAACCGTTTCCGGAGCAAATGTTACAAAAGCAGAAGTAAGTGCAAATCAGAGAAAAGTAATGCTGACTACATCCACTCTGAGTGCAGGAAGCAAAGTAACGGTTTCTGTAAGTGGATTAAAAGATTTAACCGGCAATGCAGCAGCAGTAAATACAGAAGTTGTATATCAGGAAAATCAGGTTGTAGCGAAAGCATCAGCAAAAACAGATCTGAAGAATGCAAATGATGTAACGGAAACAACGGACGAAGCACTGGCAGGAAAGACAATACTTGGCCTTGCAAAAGCATATGAGCTGAACGGAACAGCTGTTACAGGAACCGCTGATTTTGCCGTATCTTCTTATGTAAAAACAACCGGAAACAATATGAACATTCTGAAACAGGAAGGTGCTTACAGCCTTTCCATTGACAAAGACGGAAAAGCAGTCTTTACAGTTGGAGATGTATCCGTAACTTCCAAAGAAGCTGTAAACGATGGAACATGGAAACACATTGCAGGTATCCGTGAAAAGAATGGCAGTCTGAAAGTTTATGTCAACGGTACACTGGATGCAAGCAGATATGAGAAAAACATCAAAGATTTGGAAGATGGAACTCTGACTGTTGGAGGCGGAACTGATCTTCAGGTAAGCCAGGCAGAAGTAAAAGATGCAACACTTAAGCTAGCTGCACTGGAAAAAGCAGGATCAGCAGTTGGCGGAGACAGCAGCGGAGATTCCGGTATTGTTCCGGATGGAAACGGAAAAATCCCTCTGCAGGCTTCCAACATCACAGTAAAACGTGCAGATAATGATCAGGATGTTTCAAACAAAAAAAGCAGTCCGGAAAAAATGATCGATGGTGATAAAGGTTCAAACTCCTTTACCTGTACACTGGACAGCATTGAAAGTGATGTACTGGCAGGAACCAGCGTATACTTCCAGATCGATCTTGGCGATGTATTCAAGCTGGATCAGGTGAAAATGTGGCGTTATTTTGCGGATGGACGTACCTACCAGGATACGATCGTAGTTGCATCTGAAGATGCTGCTTTTGATGCAAATGATACCGTGCTGTACAGCAGCGTTTCAGATTCCAAGTATGCATACGGACTGCTGAGCAATGAAAAGCTTGCAAATCCGGATGCAAAATATGCAGAAACATCAGAAGGAAAGACATTTGAAGCAAAAGAACAGAAAGCACGTTATATCCGTATTTACACACGCGGAAGTATTCTGACAAGCGGAACAGCACATGGCGGAAACCATATCTGCGAAGTAGAAGTTTACGGAAAAGCAATTAAGAACACAACAACACAGAAAAAAATTACCGTTGCTTTTGATACAAAAGGCGGAAACAGCATTGAGTCTTTGAAAGTAGCAGCCGGCGAAAGCTGGAGCCTGCCGCAGAATCCGACCAGAGCCGGATATGTATTCAAGGGCTGGTACAGCGATGTAAACTGCACAGTAGCATATACAGCAGCATCACCGGTAAGTGCAGATCTGACACTGTTTGCAAAATGGGAGGAAGATCCGACCACAAATGTACAGTTAGAAGAAGCAAAAGCAGTACTGAACAGCAAGATTGCAGAAGTAAAAGACAAAACAAAAGGCGATTACAGCGATGCAAGCTGGAATGCATTCCAGAATGCACTGGCAGCAGCAAAAGCAGCAGCCGCTTCTAAGACTGCAAGTGCCGCAGACGTCCGCAAAGCACTGGACAGCCTGAAAAAAGCAGAGCAGAATCTGAAAGTGGCAGGAAGCGAGCCGGATACTGGCAAAGAAACTGAAACGGGCAAAGAAACCGAAACAGGTAAAGAAACTGAAACGGGCAAAGAAACTGAAACAGGCAAAGAAACTGAAACGAATAAACAGCCGGAAACACCAAGCACACAGCCTGGAACAGAAAAGCCAAACACAAATCCGAATACTCAGAAAGTACCTGCTGTCGGAACAACCAAACCGGTTGGAAGAGGATTCTACAAAGTAACAAAATCCGATGCAAAGAACGGAACCGTTACTCTGGTGAAACCGAGAAAAGCAACAGAAAAGAAATTTACCGTTCCTGGAACTGTAAAAATTGACGGCGTTACCTTCAAAGTAACCGAGATTTCAAAGAATGCATTCAAGAACAACAAAAAACTGACGCAGGTTATCATTGGCAAAAACGTAAGCAAGATCGGTGCAAATGCATTTAACGGTGCAAAGAAACTGAAAAAGATCACGATCAAATCCACACAGCTGAAGAAAGTCGGAAGCAAAGCCTTCAAAGGTATTGACAAAAAATGTAAGATCAAAGTACCGAAGAAGAAACTGACACGCTACAAACGACTGCTGAAAGGAAAAGGCCAGAAGGCAAGCGTGAAGATCACAAAGTAAGAAACAAGAAATAAAGTTGAAGTAAGGAAAAAGACCAGTGCGAAAGTGCTGGTCTTTTTTGACGGGTAAGATTTAAGATAGATTTTGACTAAGCAGTTGAAAAAATAGGAAAGATAAAATATAATTGGAAAGTCTGTACAGGTTGTGCATGTGAGTAGAAATTATTTTGTTAAGTATAAAGATGATCGTATGCGAAAATGAAAAGTTTTCATACGGTCATTTTTATTATGGTACCGAGTCAGAAGGTAATATGTTTACACAGTTGTGTTTGAAAATTTTGATCAGCTGATAAAAGATATAATGATATGTAAATTATATTTAACTAAATAAAGAAAAAATTGACATAAAAGAAAAAGAATGGTATAAGTGAATTATGAGAATACAGGAGGGTACAGCAATATGGGGGAAATATATATTGCACACAGAAATGAGTATACAAATGAGGTACAAACTGTCCGGGAACATTGTGAGAATACGGCAAATCTTTGCAAAGAATATGCAATTCCGGAAATGGAAGATCTAGCTTATGCGGCAGGAAAAGCACATGATATCGGAAAGTATCAGGAGGGATTTCAAAGAAGAATCCGAGGGGAAAATATTCGTGTAGAACATTCAACCTGTGGAGCAATTGCAGTGGGTGAAAAGTATCCAAAGCCAATGAATCTGATGATGCAGTATTGCATTGCAGGACATCACACGGGAATCCCAAATGGGGGATTTGGAAATGATGAGGATAACAGTCTGAAAGGCAGAATGAACAGGACGTTTGAGGATTACGATGCCTACAAGCAAGAACTGGAACTGCCGGAATTAGATATTCGAAAATGGCAGCAGTTTCTTGCTGCGGATTGCGGAAGAAATGCGGATTGGTTAATTGATAAGTTTACATTTCTGACAAGATATTTATTTTCCTGTCTGGTAGATGCAGATTCAACAGACACCGCGGAGTTTTGCAGAAGTACAGAAGTAGTGAGAAAATTGCAGGCTGATTTTGAAAAGTGTCTTGAAAAAATAAATGTTCAGTTACAGGCGTTTGAAGTAAAAACAGAATTGCAGAAGACGAGAAGTTTGCTGCAGGAGCAGGCATATCGAAACAGTACAAAAGATGCACACATCTACCTTATAAATATGCCAACCGGCAGTGGAAAAACATTAGCGAGTGCGAAGATAGCACTGCAAAGAGCAATAGCGAAAAAGAAAAAAAGAATTATCTATGTGATCCCGTATAACAGTATTATTGATCAGACAGCAGAGGTTTTTGAAAAACTTTTTGGAAATAATCTGGAGATTTTAAGACATCAGTCAACTTTTTCTTATGATGAGAAGGTGGATTTAAATGAGGATTATCGAGAAGCAGCTAAAATAGCAGTAGAAAATTGGGATGCTCCATTTATCATAACAACAGCAGTACAGTTTTTTGAAAGCATTTATTCAAATAAAAGAGGAAAACTTCGAAAATTGCACAATATGGCAGACAGTATTCTGATTTTTGACGAGGCACATATGATGCCGCAGGATTATTTACAGCCATGTCTTCAGGGAATTGCCTATATAACGAAATATCTGAACAGCGAAGCTGTTTTTCTTACGGCAACGATGCCTGATTTTGAAAAGTTGCTGAAGCTTTATGCACCGGCAAATAATCGAATCGAAAATTTGATCAAGGATAAGACGCTTTTTGAAAAGTTTCAAAAATGTCAATATATCAATATGGGAAAAGTAAGTCCGGAAGGACTATTAGCTAAAAGTGAAAAGTATCCGTCCAGATTGATTATCGTAAACAAGAAGAAAAATGCAAGACAACTTTTTCAGATGTGTACAGGAAGAAAATATCACTTATCGACTTATATGACTGCATATGACAGACAAAAAGTTCTGCAGGCTATCAGAGAAGAACTGAAAAGCCTGGATGAAGATTTTCCAGATGGAAATATACCGGAAGAGAGAAGGATTACGATTATTTCTACATCGCTTATTGAGGCAGGAGTTGATTTGGATGTATATACCGTTTTTCGTGAATTGAATGGTCTGGACAGTATTCTCCAGTCGGGAGGCAGATGTAACAGAGAAGGAAAGCGGGATAAGGGTGAAGTTTTTGTGTTTGAATTTGAAAATGAAGCACAGAATGACAAGATGAATATTACGCAACGTTTGTTGGCGGAGTATAAAGATATTTCACAGCCGGAATGTATTGAAGAATACTATGAAGAAGTGTTTTTCTTAAAACAAGAGAATATTCAGAAAAATACGATGCATATAAAGTGCAGGTCTTTTGAAAATCTGCCATTTCAGACTTATGCAGAACAATTTGAACTGATCCCTGATAGGACATGTTCTATTGTTGTACCAAGAGATGAAAAGAGCAGAAAACTGGTGGATACTCTGAGATATACAAAAATCGAAAATGAGAAGGAGCTGCAAAAGTATACCTGTACAGTTACTAAGAAAGAATTGGATGAGTTGATAAAACAACATGTTGCAGACGATTTTGGTACGGGAATATACTGTCTGACAAATGAAGATTATTATGACGAAAATTTAGGAATTTTATTGGAAGCACAAGATTATTTTTTATGAAAGAAGAGGTGAAAAACAATGGGATATGGATTTAAAATCATAGTGGAAGGAGATTATGCATGCTTTACGCGACCGGAATTGAAAGTGGAACGAGTCAGCTATGATGTTCCGACACCGGGAGCATTGGAAGGAATGTTAAAGAGTGTGTACTGGAAACCGGCAATCCGTTATGTGATTGACAAAATCATTGTATTTCAGGAGATTGATTTTGCAAATATTCGAAGAAATGAAGTAAAAGATAAGGTACTGCTCAGTGCAGTAAAAAATCAGATGAAACAGAAAGGAGGAGATCCTTGTATCTATACTTCTCAAAGCAGAAGTCAGAGGGCAGCAATGGTTCTGAAAAAAGTGAAATATGGTATAGAATTTCACTTTGAGCTGACCGGCTTGAAAAATAATCGAGAAGATGACGGAGAAAATAAGCATTATAACATTTTGAAACGAAGACTGGAAAAAGGTCAATGGTTTCGGACACCATGTCTTGGGTGCAGTGAATTTCCGGTAAAAAGAATAGAACTGGTAGATGCGTTTGATACAGAAATGATAAGCAGCAGAATCAAGGAAATGGGGGATGTTGATCTCGGATATATGAGTTATGAGGTACAGTTTGAAGACAGGGGGAAACCCATTAATGGAGACTGGGAAAATCCCAAATTCTCCGATCGTGCAAAAACATTATACTACAGACCGCACATGATTGAGGGAGTCATTGATGTTCAAAAATACAGGGAGGGATTGCGATGCTGATAAAAGCATTATGTGATTATTATGATATGCTGTCGGCAGCAGAAAAGGTACTTCCGGAAGGATATTCGAAGGTAAAGATACATTATGAGGTAGCATTGACGGAAGAAGGCGAGATTGATCATATTATAAATATTCAGAAAGAAACAGAAGTAACAGTCGGGAAAAAAATAAAAAAGAAATTAGTGCCGCAGGATCTGAAAATGCCTCAGAGAACAGAAAAACCAGGAATTGATGCCAATATAGCAGAGCACAGACCGTTATATTTGTTTGGATTGAACTTGGAAAAAGAAGGACTGACACCAACAGACCGGACGGGAAAGGCACAAAAATCCCATGCAGCTTTTGTAGAAACAAACCTGAAATTTATTGAAGAAATGGATACACCGCTTGTGAATGCGTATCGAAAATTTCTTCTCAACTGGAAACCGGAAGAACAGACAGAAAACCAGGAATTGTTAAGATTACAAAAAGATTATGCAAAATCAGGATATGTGTTCTGTCTGACCGGAAGAGCTGGACATTATCTTCAGGATGAACGAGTGTTTGTCCAAAAATGGAACATGTATTATGAAAAGCAAAAAGCAGAAGCAAAAGATGCTTATCTTGCACAATGTGCAGTTTCTGGTGAAGAAAAACCGCTTGCGAGAATCCACAGTAAGATCAAAGGGGTATATGGAGGACTTGCAACAGGAAGTGTGCTGATCGGTTATAATAATCCTTCTGAAAATTCTTATGGAAATGAACAGTCTTATAACAGCGGAATTTCAGAAGAAATGATGAAAAAATATACAGAAGCATTGAATTATCTTCTTGCGTCTCAAAAACACAAACATATGCTGGAAGATATGACGATGGTCTTTTGGGCAATGGATACGGAAGATAAGTGTGAAGATCTGTTCAGCCAGTTGCTTTTTGGAGAGTCTGATACTTTAAATGCAGAACAGACAGAAGAAATGTTGAAAAAGATGATGGAAGATGCTAGGGAAGGAAAAATAACTGCAAAAAGGCTGGAAAATCTAAGTACTGTAGATCCAAGTGTTGATTTTTATATGCTGGGGTTAAAGCCTAATTCTTCTAGGCTTTCGGTAAAGTTTATTATTCGTAAGAAATATGCAGATGTGTTGTGGAATATTGCAAGATTTCAACAGGAAATACAGGTGGTACAGGAACAAAAGCCGGTGCCTCTCTGGATGATTGAAAAAGAACTGATTTCACCGAAGAGTAAGAATGATAAAGTAAATCCGGCTTTAATGGCAGGGTTGTTAAATGCAGTAGTATATGGCGGAAAATATCCGGTGGCATTATTTGAAAATACTCTGCGAAGAATCCGAATTGATCGAAACATCAATAGGATTCGCTGCGGTATAGTAAAGGCATATCTTAACAGAAATGACAAAAAGGAGGAGATTACAGTGGGATTGAATGAAGAAAATAAGAGTCCGGCATATTTGTGCGGACGGTTGTTTGCAGTATTGGAACAGCTGCAGAAAGATGCAGCAGGGACAGAGTTAAACAGAACCATTAAAGATGCATATTTTGCATCAGCATCGGTAAAACCGGCGTTGATTTTTCCTAAATTGATACGGCTTAGTCAGAATCACTTAAAAAAAATAAAAAATGCAAATTATCGTTATAAGTATAATGAGAGAATCCAGAAAATCATAGAACTACTGGATGGAAAATTTCCGGAAATGTTGCGACGTACAGAACAGGGAGAATTTTTTGTAGGATATTACCAGCAAATACCGGAGCTTTTTAAGAAGAGTGAAAAGAAAGAAGAACAATAAAAAATGAATAGAGACGAAATGGAGGAATAAAGAATGGCACTGGAGAACAGATATGATTTTATAATGCTTTTTGATGTGGAGAACGGAAATCCGAACGGGGATCCGGATGCAGGAAATGCACCGAGAATAGACTCTGAGTCAGGATATGGTTATGTTACGGATGTCTGCCTGAAGAGAAAAATCAGAAATTATGTAGAACTGGTAAAAGAAGGAGAAGCGGGATATAACATTCTGATTAAACCGGATAAAGCCTTGAACAGTAAATTTACAGCAGCATATGAAGCAGAAGGATTGAAGACAAAGAATAATGGCAGAAATGAGGATGATGTTAAAAAGGCTCGTGCATACATGTGTAAGAATTATTATGATGTGAGAACTTTTGGAGCAGTAATGTCGACAGGTAATGATCCTTGTGGTATTGTCAGAGGGCCGGTACAGCTTAATTTTGCCAGAAGTATTTCGCCAATCGATATAGAGGATATTACGATTACAAGACAGGCACGCACAACGGATGAGCGTCAGGAAACCGGTCAGACGGAAATGGGAAAGAAAAGCATCATTCCGTATGCATTATATCGGGCAGAAGGTTATGTATCTGCTGCACTGGCAAATAAGACCACAGATTTATCAGAAGCAGATCTGGAACTTTTGTGGGAAGCAATCATAAATATGTTTGAGAATGATCATAGTGCTGCAAGAGGAAAGATGTGTATGCGAAAGCTGTATGTGTTCAAACACAGCAATGTACTTGGAAATAGTCCGTCACATTTAATGTTTGAAAAAATTAAAATAAAAGAAGAAAATGAAATTCCTCGTTGTTTTGATGATTATAAAATTGAAGTGGATGAAAAGATGCCGGAAGGAGTAGAACTGATCGAAAAATTATGAAAAGCCAGGAGATAACAATCCGATCTATACAGCATTACATGTATTGTCCCCATCGTTGGGGATTGATAGAAATTAATAAATCCTGGGGCGAGAATATATTCGTAACAAAAGCAAATCTGCTACATGATCGAGTACATGATCCGGAGAAAAGTTATACAGGAAGAGGCAAAAAAGTATATACTTCGGTTCCGGTTTATAATGATGATGAGCAATACAATTTATATGGCGTAACAGACTGTATAGAATTAAAAAAAGATAAAACAGGGATTACGATAAAAGATGACAATCAAAGATATAAACTGACTATTGTAGAATATAAACCAACAAAACCAAAAGAAAAAGATTATCGGGAAGATGATCTGATGCAGGTTTTTGCACAGAAACTGTGTGTGGATTCTATTTTTGGAGGGGACTGTGACGGTGTTCTGTATTATGCAGATGTGAAGAAAAGAATATCATTGCCATTAAAAGAAAATTTTGAAAAATATAATGAAGAATTAAAGAGACTTTTGACAGAAATGCGGGATTTTTTAAAAGCAGGAAAAATCCCGCCGATTCGAAAAAATCAAAACTGTAATGGATGTTCTATGAAAGATGTATGTATGCCATCCATGAGAAAAATCCCTGATTTAAAAAAAGAGATAAAAAAGATTGAGAGGGAACCGTTATGCGAAAACTCTTAAATACAATATATGTGACAAATGAACAGATGTATTTGATGTTGGACGGTGAAAATCTTGTCTGCAAGGCAGAAGGAGAAATTAAACTTCGGATTCCTTTTGAAAATGTGGAAAATATTGTGTGTTTTAGTTATCTTGGATGTTCGCCGGCGTTGATGGGAAAGTGCGTGGAAAAGCTGATTCCAATTAATTTTATGTCGCCACAGGGGAAATTTCTGGCAAAAGTTTGTGGAGAGACAAAAGGAAATGTTTTTCTCCGTGTAGAACAAATTGACTGTTTCAGAGCATGCGGATTGCAGCTGGCACAAAATACGATGGCAGCAAAATTCAGTAATACCAGGCAGGTAATACGCAGAACATTACATGATAATGCAGAATTGAGAGATAATCAGGAAATACAAAAAGTACTGGGGATTTTACATGACGGAATTGAGAATGTTTATAGAGCAGAGACAATAGAAGAAGTTATGGGTATTGAAGGATATTGTGCACAGAATTATTTTTCAATTTTCAATCGATTGATAACAAATACAAAAGTACCGTTTAGCTTTGAGTTTCGAACAAAACGTCCGCCGTTGGACCCGGTAAACGCAATTTTATCATTTGTTTATACACTTGCAACAAATGAATTTGCAGCGGCATTGGAAACAGTAGGATTGGATAGTTATATTGGATATTGTCATGCATTGCGAAGCGGTCGTGTATCATTGGCCTGCGATATGGTGGAAGAAATAAGATGTATTGTAGAACGTTTTGTTATCACTTTATTGAATCTGCAGATTATAGGAGAAAAAGATTTTGAAAAGCAGATTTCAGGAGCGGTTTGGTTAAATGCAGATGGCAGGAAAAAAGTATTGTCAAAATGGCAGGAAAAGAAACGTACTGATTTAATGCATCCGTATCTGAAGCAAAAGATACCATTTGGATTATTACCGTATGTGCAGAGCAATTTGCTTGCCAAATATATACGAGGCGACATTGAGAGCTATCCACCATATCTGCAAAAATAGGTGGTGAGATAAAATGATGGTTTTAATAAGTTATGATGTTAGTACTGTCAGTGCAGCAGGAAAAACCAGGTTAAGAAAAGTGGCGAAAGAATGTCAAAATCATGCACAACGAGTACAGAATTCTGTTTTTGAAGCTGATTTAGATTATTCCTCTTTTTTGAAATTAAAAGATAGTTTATTAAAATTAATTAATCCAGAAGAGGATAGTTTGCGATTTTATTATCTTGGGAACAACTGGAATAAGAAAATTGAACATATAGGTGCTGAGAAAACATATGATCCAGAAGGCGTAATTATTATTTGAAGGTAGCGAAGGTGTGATGATTCAAAAACCACTTGAGGTTCGCCTGAAAAAACATTATAATAAATAAGTTATATATGCGATATCATATAAATGATATCAGCAGAAATAAGTCCGTCCCAATATGTGGAAATGTTCCGCTACATAAATACAAAATGTAGCGGTCACGTCCCGTAAGGGGCGTGTGAGTAGAAATCCGGAAGTGGAATCCCCATCAATCCAGCGTTCTCGTCACGTCCCGTAAGGGGCGTGTGAGTAGAAATCTTGACCATGTGATCCATTGGATCCAGGACTGATGTCACGTCCCGTAAGGGGCGTGTGAGTAGAAATCAGGACAAGCTGGAGAAAGAGAAGAAGCAGATTGTCACGTCCCGTAAGGGGCGTGTGAGTAGAAATTCATATGCTCTATACTGAACTTGCTTTTTTATTCGTCACGTCCCGTAAGGGGCGTGTGAGTAGAAATTTGTCAATCTATGTTACAAGAAATTTTCTAGTGGTCACGTCCCGTAAGGGGCGTGTGAGTAGAAATTATGAAATCAATAATTCGAAATGTGTTTGCGTAGTCACGTCCCGTAAGGGGCGTGTGAGTAGAAATACTATGTGAAACAGGTATATGAACAGCTGGAACGTCACGTCCCGTAAGGGGCGTGTGAGTAGAAATCGGAAAGAGAAAGCTGTTATTTCCATCTGGTAGGAGTCACGTCCCGTAAGGGGCGTGTGAGTAGAAATTGTGAAACGGCAGATATTAGGATTCTGCGAATATGTCACGTCCCGTAAGGGGCGTGTGAGTAGAAATCGAAGACCTGTTCATCGGTGATTACTGGACGATGGTCACGTCCCGTAAGGGGCGTGTGAGTAGAAATATGTTGTTTCCAACTATTTTGCTGTATTCGTTTGTCACGTCCCGTAAGGGGCGTGTGAGTAGAAATCTACAAGGAGATCAATGAACTGGCGGAAAACCTGGTCACGTCCCGTAAGGGGCGTGTGAGTAGAAATCCTGATGTTCCATGAAGACTGCCTGAAATATAAGGTCACGTCCCGTAAGGGGCGTGTGAGTAGAAATCGGAATTATGCCAACGCAACAGAGTTCACGCTGGTGTCACGTCCCGTAAGGGGCGTGTGAGTAGAAATAAGTAAAATCTGTTTCAGATGAAGGTAAAATTCGTCACGTCCCGTAAGGGGCGTGTGAGTAGAAATTTATCCTGCGGCCGCTGGGGGGCAGACAGGACCGGGTCACGTCCCGTAAGGGGCGTGTGAGTAGAAATATGAGTAGACAAGGGCGAAGGTTCGAGTCCTTCGTCACGTCCCGTAAGGGGCGTGTGAGTAGAAATTGCATAATAGAATGCTTCTGCTGCATCGAACTGAAGTCACGTCCCGTAAGGGGCGTGTGAATTGAAATATCTGCTGGAGTAGTGTTTTAGAGACTATAAAGAAAAGTCTGTAAGTAAGATTCTTCTATGATAATGCAAGGCGAAAAGTTTATTTATTGAGCTTTTCGCTCTTGTTTTATATATAACAGCTATAAATTTGTATGTCAAGAGCAGGCGAAAAATCCGCCGGTCTTGCTATATTCTGAGTCGCCTATTCGGGCAGGCGTCCTTCATACATAATACTCAGTTCCCCATATACCTGTGCCCGGTTGCGAACCATTGTTGTCCATTTTTTCGTTGCTTTAAAAGTAGCAAGGTATAATGCTTTTAGGAGTGCTGTATCACTCGAAAAAACGCTTCTCTGACGGTTCAGCTTACGATATGTGGAATTCAGGGATTCAATGGCATTTGTCGTATAGATCACCTTTCTGACCGTTGCTGAAAACTTGAAAATAGGTGAAATTGCATCCCGGTTATCCTTCCAGCGTTTCATGGAATTCGGATATTTTGGTGCCCATTTTTCTGTTACTCTGTCTAATGCGGCCAGAGCTTTCTTTTCATCAGCAGCCTGGTAAATCGTTTTTAAATCTGTGGCAAATGCTTTTCTGTCTTTATCAGGAACGTATTTTAAAGTATTTCGTACCTGATGTACGATACAACGCTGATATTCCGTTTTCGGAAAAGCGGCAGTGATCGCTTCTTTTATACCGGTAAGTCCATCCGCACAAATGATCAAAGCATCTTTTACACCCCGGTTTTTCAATTCGTTCATAACCGAAAGCTAGTATTTCGCACTTTCATTATCGCCTACTGAAATGGTAAGAACCTTTTTTTTCCTTCCATGTTGATGCCAAGAATCACATAAGCAGCAAGTTTGCGGATAACGCCATTATCACGAACAGAGTAATGGATCGCATCAATGTAGAGAATAGGATACACCTCATCTAACGGGCGATTTTGCCAGTCTTCAATATGTGACAGGATATTGTCTGTTACATCAGAAATAAAGCCTTCTGATGTTTCAAATCCGTAAATGTCCTCAATCGTTTCCGAAATCCGGCGGGTAGTCATTCCTTTTGCATACATGGAAATGATTTTTTGTAGCCAAGGTGGTTATCTATTTCGGCTTCCATCATTTCTTTGATTGTTCTACCAAGAAGATCTTTCGGGGCATCCTGAATATCTTCAGCCGTTTGAATATCATACTCTTCAAGAAGCCGGTGGATAATATTTCTTTTTCCTTCCGTCATTTGTACTCGATGTACCGGTTTCTTTTGTCTGGCCATAATAAAAGGCCCTCCTATGATTTTTTATCATAGAAGAACCTATTATTTGTTAATTTACAGAAAAAGTTTCACACACTCGTGTTTTATGTTTCTGTCAGAAATTGACCTCGTGAATTGAAATACCACCATTCCATCTCCTAAATATTTTTTTGATTGAATCGAATTTTACATTATTTGCACTAAATTGTTCTTGATGAAATACTGTTTTTATTTCCTGAAAACTTATAAATTGAAGAAATATATCGCATTACTCCTGCTTTCATATTTTTGGAAGTTGCAGTATAATAAGAGAAACTGAACAGCGTATTCTAACAGATATTGTGGTATTTTATTTATCAGATTCATTTGAGATAAATTTTAAAAATTTCCAAATAATAGATAAAACAGTGAGGTAGCTATATGCATTACAAAACAACAGAATCTCTCCTTGCCTTTATCAAAAAAAGTCCGACGGCTTTTCAGGCAACGGCAGAGATGGAGAAAAAATTTGCAGAAAACGGATATCAGCTTCTTTCAGAGCAGGAATACTGGAAGTTACAGCCGGGCGGGAAATATATCGTAACAAGAAATCATTCGGCATTGATTGCATTTTCGATTCCAAAGAAGGAGTGTCGGAAGTTTCATATTATCGCCAGCCACAGCGATTCTCCGGCTTTTAAGATCAAGGAAAATCCGGAAATGCGGGTAGAAAATGCCTACACAAAACTGAATGTGGAAGGTTATGGCGGTATGCTGATGGCACCGTGGTTTGACCGGCCGCTGTCGGTAGCGGGCAGAGTGGTTGTAAGGCGTGACGGCAGTCTGAAAGAGGAACTGGTCAATATCGACCGGGATCTGGTCATGATCCCAAGTCTGGCAATCCACATGAACCGGGAGGCAAACAAAGGTGTGTCTTACAATCCGCAGAAAGATCTGCTGCCGCTTCTCGGGTGCGGAGATTCGAAGCCGGAGCTTTTAAAAATTGTTGCGGAAGAGATAAAAGTAAAGGAAGAGGATATTCTTGCACATGATCTGTTCCTCTATAATCGGATGGAGGGTACGATCTGGGGTGCAGACAGAGAATTTGTTTCGGCACCAAGGCTGGATGACCTGCAGTGTGCGTTTGCTTCGATGGAAGGAATGCTTGCCGGAAAGCACGAGGAGAGCATTGCGGTGCACTGTGTTCTGGATAACGAAGAAGTCGGAAGCGGAACAAAGCAGGGGGCAGCTTCTACTTTCTTAAAAGATACGCTTCGAAGGATCAACGATGGCCTTGGCAGAACGTATGAAGAATATCTGATGACGCTGGCAGGCAGTTTTATGATCTCGGCGGATAATGCCCATGCACTGCATCCAAATTACATAGAAAAGGCAGATCCGGTGAACCGGCCGCTGCCAAACGGCGGAATTGTCATCAAATACAATGCCAACCAGAAATACTGTACCGATGCGGTGTCAGCGGCAAAATTCAAGGATCTCTGCGACCGGGCAGGCGTAAAATACCAGACCTTTGTGAATCGCTCCGATGTACCGGGCGGCTCAACACTTGGAAATATTTCGAATACACAGGTACCGATGAACACGGTAGATATCGGGCTTCCGCAGCTGGCGATGCATTCTCCGTATGAGACAGCCGGTGTGGAAGATACCGGAAGTTTTATCAGAGCAGCGGAAGAATTTTTCAGATAAGCAAAACAGAACAGGCATCAAAATAAAGAATTCAGACAAAAAACAGGCGGGAGAAATCCTGCCTCTTTTGCGTGACATGAGCAATGCGAAGCTCTGTGAGCTTTACGTGAATGTTCATTCTTTATATCCTGATATCCGTTAATGTATAAATTTTTTCAGGAAAAGGACTTGAAAAATACGTCATGGGGGTATATAATGTAATACGAAAAATACCTAACAGGGGTATATAAGAAAAGGAAGTGAATGAAATGGAAGAAAACAGGGAACAGATAGAAAAAACATGCTGCTGTCAGTGTTCTGAGCGAAAAAAGGAACGCTCAGAAAAAGAATATAAAGATCTGATCAATCGTTTAAGCCGCATCGAAGGGCAGGTTCGCGGTGTGAAGGGAATGTTGGAAAAGGATGCCTACTGTGCCGATATTCTGGTACAGGTTTCGGCGATCAATTCTGCACTCAACAGTTTCAATAAAGTTCTGCTGTCCAATCATATCCATACCTGTGTGGCAGAGGATATCCGCAACGGAAAAGACGAAGCGATTGATGAGCTGGTGGATCTTCTGAAGAAACTTATGAAATGATGACAGGATGAGAAAAATACGAAAGTTTTTCGTATGATATACTTTGATCCTGACACCAGGCAAAACATTAGGAGGTAAAGAACAGCTGAACAAAACTTATAAAAGTATATAAACAACTGTTGAATTTTGTAGATTATTAGTATAGAATAATATTGAAAGGAAGTGATGCTTTGAGTAAATATTATTCTATACATGAATTTTCAAAAATTATAGGTGTATCTGCACAAACGTTGCGAAATTGGGATTCTAACGGAAAACTTCATCCGCATCATACTACAACAAGTGGATATAGATATTATTCTGATGAACAGCTCAGCCAAGTAATGAATGTAAAGCCTAGAAATCGCATTACAATCGGATATTGTCGTGTTTCAAGTCATAAGCAAAAGGATGATTTAGAACGACAGATTGATAATGTGAAAACATATCTTATGGCAAAAGGACAACCGTTTGAGATGATAAGTGATATTGGTTCTGGCGTTGACTACAAGAAAAAAGGACTTCGGGAACTAATCAAACGCATTTCTCAAAATCAGGTTGAAAAGGTTGTTGTTTTGTATAAAGACAGGCTTTTACGTTTTGGTTTTGAGTTGGTAGAATATATAGCTTCGCTATATAACTGTGAAATTGAGATTATTGACAATACTGAAAAATCTGAGCAACGAGAACTCGTTGAAGATTTAGTACAAATAATCACAGTATTCAGTTGTAAGCTACAAGGAAAACGAGCGGATAAAGCTAAGAAACTTGTTCAAGAATTGATACAGGAGGAAGAAAATGATGGTAAAAGCCGTAAGGGTAATGTTAGAACCTAATAATGTACAACAAACTAAAATGTTTCAATATGCAGGTGCGGCAAGATTTGCTTATAACTGGGCTTTAGCCAAGGAAAAGGATAACTATGAAAAAGGTAGCAAGTTCATTTCGGATTCAGAGCTTAGAAAAGAATTTACAAGGCTTAGGAATTCTGCTGAATACGCGTGGCTACAAAATGTTTCCAATAATGTAACCAAACAGGCAATTAAAGATGCTTGCATAGCCTACAAAAACTTTTTCAAAAGTTTGCAAAAACATCCGAGATTCAAGTCTAAAAAGAAATCAACGCCTAAATTTTATCAGGACAACATTAAAATACAGTTTAGTGACACTCACGTTAAATTTGAGGGATTTTCTTCTAGCAGGAAAGCGAACAAACAAAAGCTGAACTGGGTAAGACTTGCAGAACATGGACGTATTCCCACAGATGCTAAATATATGAATCCGAGAATATCCTTTGACGGATTAAACTGGTGGATTAGCGTATGCGTGGAATTTCCAGACTGCAAGAAAAATCTAAATAATGATGGTATAGGAATTGATTTAGGAATTAAGGATTTGGCTATTTGCTCTGATGGCAACACATACAAGAATATTAATAAAAGCCAAGTAGTTAAAAAACTAGAGAAATGCAGACGCAGGTTACAGCGTAGAGTTTCTCGAAAGTATGAGAAAAATAAGAAAGGAGTAAGTTACTGTAAAACTAAAAATGTAATCAAAAACGAAAAACTTTTACTTAAAGTGAATCATAGATTAACAAATATTCGTAAAAACTATTTAAATCAGACCACATCTGAAATCGTAAATCGAAAACCAAGATTTATTTGTATCGAAGATTTAAACGTTAGTGGAATGATGAAGAATAGACATTTATCCAAAGCGGTTCAGAATCAGGGATTCTTTGAATTCAGAAAACAGCTTGAGTACAAATGTAATAACAATGGTATTCAGCTTATTGTAGCTGATAGATTTTATCCATCGTCAAAACTTTGTAGTTGTTGTGGAAATATAAAAAAGGATTTGAAATTATCTGACAGAATTTATAAATGTGAATGTGGAAATGTTATAAATAGAGATTTTCAAGCATCACTAAACCTAAAAGCTTATGGAGAAAAATTTGCAAGCTAACAATGAAACGTTAATGCAAATATGTACGGATACGTTAATTCGGAATTTACGCCTATGGAGAGTACAAGAACTTGTGAGTAGTATCTGTTTCGACAGTACAAAAGCATACTCATTGAAGTAGGAATGAAACATAAAGGTTTATAACTTTTTATAAGTTTTCAGTAACGGAATTGCGATGGAACAATATTCGGTAACCGGGATGAGCTGTGCCGCCTGCAGCAGCAGAGTAGAAAAAGCAGTCAGTAAAGTTCCGGGTGTGACTTCCTGCTCGGTGAGTCTGCTGACAAATTCGATGGGCGTGGAAGGGACGGCAGCTTCGGATGCGATCATCTCGGCGGTGGAAGCTGCAGGATATCATGCGGAAAAGAAAGGAACGGGCACAAAGGGAAATCAGGGCAGTGCGGCAAAGGATGATGCACTGCTGAAAGATACGGAAACACCAAAACTGAAAAAAAGGCTGTTTGCTTCGGTTGGTTTTTTACTGGTACTGATGTATTTCTCGATGGGGCATATGATGTGGAACTGGCCTCTGCCATCTTTCTTTGCGGGAAACCATGTGGCGATGGGACTGCTTCAGCTGCTTTTGACGGTCATTATCATGGTCATCAACCAGAAATTCTTTATCAGTGGTTTTAAAGGACTGCTGAATAAATCCCCGAACATGGATACGCTGGTAGCTCTTGGATCCGGAGCATCGTTTCTTTACAGTGTCTATGCACTGTTTGCGATGACGGATGCCCAGGTAAAGGGTGATATGACAGCTGTCATGGCGTATATGCATGAATTTTATTTCGAATCTGCGGCGATGATCCTGACACTGATCACGGTCGGCAAAATGCTGGAGGCACGTTCGAAAGGAAAGACAACGGATGCACTGAAGAGTCTGATGAAACTGGCACCAAAGACAGCAGTTCTGCTGCAGGACGGTCAGGAAGTGACCGTTTCCATCGAAGAAGTACAGACGGGTGACATTTTTGTGGTGCGTCCTGGAGAAAATATACCGGTGGATGGTATCGTTCTGGAAGGAAATAGTGCAGTAAATGAAGCGGCACTGACCGGTGAGAGTATTCCGGTTGACAAAGCAGAAGGAGATAAAGTTTCTGCGGCAACAGTCAATCAGTCCGGATTTATCAAATGCCGTGCGACCAGAGTCGGAGAAGATACCACGCTTTCACAGATCATTCAGATGGTCAGTGATGCGGCAGCCACAAAGGCACCGATCGCCAAGATCGCAGATAAGGTTTCCGGTGTGTTTGTACCGGCAGTCATAACGATCGCAGTGATCACCTTCATCGTATGGATGCTGGCAGGCCAGACCTTTGGATATGCACTGGCAAGAGCCATTTCCGTTCTGGTTATCAGCTGCCCGTGTGCCCTCGGACTTGCGACCCCGGTTGCGATCATGGTCGGAAATGGTATGGGTGCAAAGCATGGAATCATGTTTAAAACAGCTGTTTCGCTGGAAGAGACCGGAAAAATGCAGATCGTAGCACTCGATAAGACCGGTACGATCACAAGCGGAGAGCCGAAAGTAACCGATATCATTCCGGCGGAAGGCGTAAGCGAAGAGGAGCTGCTTCAGATGGCATTTGCTCTGGAAAAGAAAAGTGAGCATCCGCTGGCAAAAGCGATCCTGCTGGAGGCAGAGCGGCAAAAAGTCAGAGCAGAGGAAGTATCGGATTTTCAGGCACTTCCGGGAAATGGTCTGACAGCCAGTCTTCATGGAAGCCGCCTCTTTGGTGGAACTATGAAATTTATCTCCGAAATCTGCAAAATCTCAGAGAAACAGAAACGCCAGGTGGAAGCACTGGCAGAAGATGGAAAGACGCCGCTGTTTTTTGCAAAAGAAGACCGTTTGCTCGGTGTGATCGCAGTAGCGGATGTGATCAAAGAAGAGAGTGCAAGAGCCGTAAAAGAACTGCAGAACATGGGAATCCGGGTAGTCATGCTGACCGGGGACAATGAGCGGACAGCAAGGGCGATCGGACGGCAGGCAGGCGTTGATGAGGTCATTGCCGGAGTCCTTCCAGAAGGAAAGGAAAGTGTCATCCGCTCTCTGAAAGAAAAAGGAAAGGTTGCCATGGTAGGTGACGGCATCAACGATGCACCGGCCCTGACAAGGGCAGATATGGGAATTGCAATCGGAGCCGGAACGGATATCGCAATCGATGCGGCCGATGTTGTGCTGATGAAGAGTAAGCTGGATGATGTACCGGCAGCGATCCGTTTGAGCCGTGCGACACTGAGAAATATCCATGAAAATCTGTTCTGGGCTTTTATTTACAACATCATCGGCATTCCTCTGGCAGCCGGAATCTGGATCCCGGTCTTTGGATGGCAGTTAAACCCGATGTTCGGGGCAGCAGCGATGAGCCTTTCAAGCTTCTGCGTGGTGACAAATGCACTGCGTCTGAATTTCTTTGAAATGTACGATGCAAAAAAAGATAAAAAAATAAAAAATCAGGTTACGTTACAGACTGTGAATGCAAAATCACAGATGCAAAATAAATCAAAGGAAAAGGAGAATCATACTATGGAAAAAACAATGGAGATCAAAGGAATGATGTGTGGACACTGCGAGGCAACCGTAAAGAAAGCACTGGAGGCACTGCCGCAGGTAGAGGAAGCGATCGTCAGCCACGAAAAAGGAACTGCAGTTGTAAAACTGAATGCGGAAATCGCAGATGAGACACTGAAAAAGACCGTAGAGGATAAAGACTATCAGGTAGTGTCTGTAAAGTAAGACGTTTTACAAAAACCATACAAAAGTTTGCTTTACAATTAAAGAAAAAGGAATTATAATGGTTGAGGGTTTGTAAAGCCCTCAACTTTTTTCTTAAATTTCAGTACAAAGGCAGGTGAACAGAATGGACAGTTGTGACAGTCATGGGCGAAGTAGAAGCATAGGATGGGAAGTGAGCAGCAGTCCGTTCTGTCTGGTTTTCTGATTTCTTATCCTATTTTCCGACTCCCCTGGACCGTTATGAAAGTTCAGTCATGTGCAGAAAATCATTTACAGTTTTGTTTTTCTGTATTTTTGTGTGGCTGAACGGTTACGAAAACAGAATAAGGAGGATGAGACATTGGAAAACAAAGATTATACATCAGAGATCTTGGGTATCATCAGAAGCAATGCTTCACCGGGCGTTATGCGGAATCAGCTCGAAGATTACCATGAGAATGACCTGGCAGAGGTGTTCCCGGATCTTACCATTGTAGAAAGAAGAAAGATCTGTCGTATCCTGGATACGGAGATGCTTTCCGATATTTTTGAACATATCGATGAGAAACCGGCAGCGGAGTATCTGGATGAGATGGATGTCAGAAAGGCAGCAAAGATCCTCTCCAGTATGGAGACCGATGCGGTGATCGATGTCCTGAAGATGATACCGAAGGAGAAAAGAGCACTGCTGATCGAGCTGACCGATGCAGATACAAGAGAAGATATCGCTGTGATCGCTTCTTTTGATGATGAAGAGATCGGAAGCAGGATGACGACCAACTTTATCATGATCCGCGAGAATCTTACGGTAAAGCAGGCGATGAGCAGCCTGGTAGAACAGGCAGCAAAGAACGATAATATTTCTACCATTTTCATGGTGACGGAGGATCAGACGTTTTACGGAGCCATGGATTTAAAGGATTTGATCATTGCAAGACAGGATTCTCCACTTGAGGATCTGGTTGTAACTTCTTATCCATATGTATATGGTCATGAGCTGATCGATGACTGTATTGAAAAACTGAAAGATTATTCCGAGGATTCTATCCCGGTATTAAATAATAACAATAAACTGCTCGGTGTCATCACATCGCAGAGCATCGTATCACTGGTCGATGACGAGATGGGTGAGGATTATGCGATGTTCGCCGGTCTGACTGCGGAGGAAGATTTAAAAGAGCCTCTGCGTGAGAGTATCAAAAAACGTCTGCCATGGCTGCTCGTTCTGTTAGGTCTTGGTATGGTTGTTTCTTCTGTTGTAGGTATATTTGAGACGGTAGTAAGCCAGCTGACGATCATCATGGCATTCCAGTCACTGATTCTGGATATGGCAGGTAACGTCGGTACGCAGTCACTGGCTGTAACGATCCGTGTCCTGATGGATGAATCTCTGACCGGCAAACAGAAGTTCCAGCTTGTTTTGAAAGAAATGAAGATCGGATTCTCGAATGGTATGATCCTGGGAACGATATCGTTTGCTCTGGTGGGATTATATATCGCACTGTTTAAAGGCAAGACATTCCTGTTTGCCTATGCGGTGTCCGGATGCATCGGCCTCTCTCTGGTACTGGCGATGGTCGTTTCCGGAGCAGTTGGTACCTGTATCCCGCTGTTTTTCAAGAAGATCCATGTAGACCCGGCCGTTGCGTCCGGTCCGCTGATCACAACGATCAACGACCTTGTCGCAGTTGTGTCTTATTACGGACTGAGCTGGATTCTTCTGATCAATATACTGCATTTGGCAGGTTAAAACGGAATAGAAAAGAAAAAGACAATTGCACAGCGGCAGTTGTCTTTTTTTGACGGAAGATATCATACCATATCGCTATGTTTTGAAGGTATTGACAAGTTTTCTGTTTTATGATACCATAATTAAAACCTAGTAAACATATGTGAAATATAAAGATAAGGAGCAGCTATGAAATTATCAATGAAAAGCAGATATGCATTTCGGGCATTGGCAGATTTGTCGATCCATTCCAAATCAGCACATGTGCCTCTGAATGTCCTTGCACAGCGAAATGGGATCTCGCCGCAGTTTCTGGAGCAGGTTTTCGCAAGCCTTCGAAGAGCCGGAATTGTCAGAAGCATCAAAGGACCGCAGGGAGGGTATTATCTTGCACGTCCGGCTTCTGAGATAACCGTCAGCGATATTGTCTATGCGATCGACGGTGATTATTATATTATGGATGAAAAAACAGCCGATCCCTGTAAAGATAAAGAAATATCCGATGTCATCCAGGAGCTGATCATCGATCCGCTGAACCGGCAGACGAAGAAAGTACTTCAGGGTGTCACACTCGAAGATATGGAGGAAGAATATTTAAAGCATAACGAAGAAGAATATATGTATTATATATGATGATGCCCGGGTTAAAAGCCTGAAACGAAACGGAGCAATCTGCAGGCATCCTTATTTTTAAAAGAACAAAACAGCGGTAAAGCTGACATAAAAAGTCGGCTTTACTTTTTTGCGTTTTCCATGTAGAATAACAGCGATAATAAAAACAACGGCAGAAAAAGGGTTGGGGGAATGGCATGGATTGCAGACCGATCATAGAAAAACTGAGAAAAGAACAGGATGCACAGATGGAGGAGCTTCGGTATCTTCTGGAGCATCTGGATGAAGAATCCAGTGCGTATCTGCGGGCGGCAGCAGCAGAAGAAGCGGTCAGGCACTTTGGCAGAAAGATTTATCTGCGAGGGCTGATCGAGTTTACCAACTACTGCAAAAATGACTGTCTCTACTGCGGTATCCGCAGGGGCAATCAGAATGCAGTGCGTTACCGTCTGACACTTTCACAGATCATGGAGTGCTGTAAGATGGGCTATGAACTGGGCTATCGGACTTTTGTGCTGCAGGGCGGCGAGGATGCTTATTTCAATGATGAACGGATGTGTGAGATCATTCGCTCGATCAAGAAAGAATATTCGGACTGTGCAGTGACGCTCTCACTTGGCGAACGTTCAGAAGAATCTTACCGTGTGATGCACAAAGCCGGGGCAGACCGCTATCTTCTGCGGGAAGAGACATCCGTTCCGGAGCATTATGCGATGCTGCATCCAAAGCAGATGAGCCTGGAAAACCGACTGCACTGCCTTGAAATATTAAAAGAAACCGGTTATCAGACTGGATGTGGATTTATGGTGGGTTCACCGGGCTGGCAATTAGAATATCTGGCACGGGAACTGTGTTATATCAAAAAACTGAGGCCGCATATGATCGGCATCGGACCGTTTATCCCACACAAAGACACGGTATTTGCAAAAGAAACAGGAGGCAGTCTGGATCTAACTTTGAATCTGGTTGCCATGTTGCGGCTGATGAATCCAAACGCTATGATTCCGGCGACAACAGCGGTTGGCACGATCGATCCGAGAGGGCGTGAAAAGGCAATCCTTTCCGGGGCCAATGTCGTGATGCCGAATCTTTCACCGGTATCTGTGCGGAAAAATTATATGCTCTATGACAATAAACTGTGTACCGGGGATGAGGCGGCAGAATGTCGGAAATGTCTTGATGCGAGAATCCGCAGCATCGGCTATGAGATCGTCACAGACCGCGGTGATTACCGGGAATTTTAAAAGACAGGAGAAAAATTTTGGAAAACGTAAAAAGCTGCTCCCTTGCGGAGCTTGAAAATATGGAACAGGAAACGTATCAGCTGCTGGATATCCGAAGCATGGAAGCTTTTGATCATGGACATTTAAAAGATGCCCTCAATATTCCGGCAAATGAGCTGATTGAGCGAAAAGACGAACTTCAGACAGAAAAAAAGATCATTGTATACTGCCAAAGCGGTGTGATCAGTACCGATCAGGCAGAACTGCTTTCTGGGTTTGGATTTGATGCCTGCAGTCTGGAAGGCGGTTATGATAAATGGCTGCTGAACCATTTTCAGGAGACAGCCAGAAATGCGGATATTGAAAAGAGCATCCGCAAAAAATTCCATAAATCTATTTTCAGCAAATTTACAAAAGCAATCAATGAATATCAGCTTGTCCGGGAAGGAGATAAAATTGCTGTCTGTATTTCCGGCGGAAAGGATTCCATGTTGATGGCAAAACTGTTCCAGGAACTTCAGCGTCATCACAAATTTCCATTTGAAGTGGTCTATCTTGTGATGGACCCGGGCTATAACGAACGCAACCGTCAGATCATCGAGCAGAATGCAAAAATCTTAAACATTCCGCTGACGATTTTTGAAACGAACATTTTTGAAGCAGTTTATAATATTGAAAAATCACCGTGCTATCTCTGTGCAAGAATGCGGCGCGGTCATCTTTACAGCAAAGCAAAAGAGCTTGGATGCAACAAGATTGCACTGGGACATCATTTTGACGATGTGATTGAGACGATCCTGATGGGAATGCTCTACGGCGGTCAGGTGCAGACCATGATGCCGAAGCTTCACAGCATTCATTTTGAGGGCATGGAACTGATCCGCCCGCTTTATCTGATCCGGGAAGAGGATATCAAACACTGGAGAGACTATAACAGCCTGCACTTTATTCAGTGTGCATGCAGATTTACAGACACTTGTACGACCTGCAGGCCAAATGGGGAAAGTGCATCGAAGCGTATGGAGATCAAGCATATGATCGCGGAAATGAAAAAGGTCAATCCTTATGTAGAGACCAATATTTTCCGCAGTATTGAGAACGTAAATCTGGACACCGTTGTGGCATATAAGAAAAACGGAGTCAGACATTCATTTTTGGAGGATTATGAATCATGTTAAATCAGTTTTCGAGAACAGAGCTTCTTTATGGAAAAGAGGCAATGGAACGCCTGGCAAATGCGAGAGTTGCAATTTTCGGACTGGGCGGTGTCGGCGGTTATACAGCAGAAGCACTGGCACGAAGCGGAGTCGGTACTTTTGATCTGATCGATGACGATAAAGTCTGCCTGACAAATCTGAACCGTCAGATCATTGCGACCAGAAAAACGGTCGGAAAACAAAAAGTAGAAGTTATGCGTGACCGTATTCTGGAGATCAATCCGTATGCCAGGATCCATCTGCATAACTGCTTTTATCTGCCGGACCAGCGTGATCTGATTGATTTTGCGTCATGCACTTACGTGGTAGATGCCGTTGACACCGTGACGGCAAAAATCGATATTGTCATGGCGGCAAAAGAAGCAGGAGTACCTGTTATCTCCGCAATGGGAGCCGGAAACAAGATCCATCCGGAACTGTTTGAAGTGGCAGATATTTACGAGACATCCGTCTGCCCGCTGGCAAAAGTCATGCGGCGGGAATTAAAGAAACGTAAAGTGGACAGTCTGAAAGTGGTGTATTCCAAAGAGAAGGCACGCACGCCGATTGAAGATATGTCGATCAGCTGCAAGGCACACTGCGTCTGCCCGCCGGGTGTACAGAGAAAGTGTACAGACCGCAGAGCAATCCCGGGAAGTACGGCCTTTACACCGTCTGTCATGGGACTGATCATGGCAGGTGAGATTGTAAATGACATCGCACTTGGCGAAGAAAACAGACGCAAAAAGAAGTGAAAAAGATTATCAATACAAAAGGTTCCTTTTTAAAACAGAAACGTGTATGATGATGCCAGGGATGCTTTGCAACGGAGCAATTCGTGGCATCATCTTCGTTATTTTGAAAAAAAGCGTTATGTCAGGAGGAATCTATATGTCAACCATTATTATCTGTGCCATTTTAGTTGTGATCTGTTTCTTCGGAATCCGCAGTTCCCTGAAACGTGTTTCAAACGGCTGCTGCGGAACCGGTGATGATGTGAAAAAAGTAAAAGCAGAGGATACCGATGTCTCTCATTATCCATATCATTTTGAAGTGGAAGTGGAGGGGATGACCTGCAGTCAGTGCAAAAAGAGAGTGGAGAATGCTTTTAACGAAAAGAAAGGCTTTTATGCGAAAGTAAATCTGAAACAGAAAAAGGCGGAAGTTTATACAAAGGATCCGATCACCGTACAGGAGATCTGCGATATGGTCAGAAGAAGCGGCTATGATCCTGGAACCTGCAAAAAGATCGAATCCTTATAAAGTTTATCCATAGACAAATCTATTGATAAAAATTATCAATAATAAAAGAAAAAAATAATAGAAAAACACAAATCAGAGTGATATAATGCAAGGAAATTCAAAAATAAAACAAAACTAGGAGGTACAAAAGAATGTTAAAATGTTTAAAAAATGCAGATTGGAAAAAAACAGGAATTTTTGCAGCAGGTGTTGCTTTTGGTACAGCCGGTATTAAAGCACTGTCCAGCAACGATGCAAAGAAATTTTACACAAATGTTACTGCAGCAGTACTTCGTGCAAAAGAGTGCGTTATGCAGACGGTAACGAAAGTTCAGGAAAATGCAGGTGACATCTACGAAGAAGCAAAACAGATCAACGAAGAGCGTGCAGCAAAAGAAGCGGTTTATGATGATGAAGATTTAAAAGAAGTAGAGGATGAAGTGGAAGCAGAGGCTGAAGAAGCAGAAGCGGAAACAGAAGAAACAGCGGCAGAAAAGACAACAGAGGAAACTGCAGAATAGAGGTTTGAGGAAGATTGAAATTCAGAATTAAACACGAGATAAGAGGCAGGATCCGTATCCATATGGAGGCGAAACGCCTGTCTTATAAAGAGGCAGATCTTTTCCAGTATTATCTGGAAGAGCTGCCTCAGGTAACAAAAGCAGTTGTATATGAACGTACCGCAGATGCAGTGATCTGTTATCAGGGAGAACGCAGTACTTTATTAAAGAAGGTAGCTGCCTATCGCTGCAAAGATGTAAAAGTTCCGGATGGCATACTGGAACATTCCGGAAGGGAGCTGAATTCCCAGTATCAGGAAAAACTGGTTAATAAAGTTCTGTTCCATTACGGAAGAAAAGTATTTCTGCCGGCACCGATCGCCGCAGCTTACACCGGTTTCTGCTCAATCAAATACATCTGGAAGGGAATTCAGACACTTGCAAAAGGCAAAATCGAAGTTCCGGTACTGGATGGAACAGCCATCGGAGTTTCTGTACTGCGTGGTGACACGGCGACCGCAGGTTCGATCATGTTCCTGCTTGGCATCGGAGAACTGTTAGAAGAGTGGACGCACAAGAAATCCGTTGATGATCTGGCAAGGACGATGTCACTGAATGTAGATAAAGTATGGATAAAAGAGGCATCCGGCCAGGAAGTACTCGTATCCGCATCCAGGATCAGAGAAAATGATCAGATCGTGGTACATATGGGCAATGTGGTTCCGTTTGACGGAACTGTATCGGACGGAGAGGCGATGCTTAATCAGGCTTCTTTGACGGGAGAGTCTGCACCGGTACGCAAAACAGCCGGGAATACGGTATTTGCAGGAACCGTCGTAGAAGAAGGCGAGATCACGGTTCTTGTCCGCAAAGCAGGCGGATCAAGCCGGTATGAGAAGATCGCAGCCATGATCGAAGAGTCTGAAAAACTGAAATCCGGACTGGAGAGCAAGGCAGAGCATCTGGCAGACAAGCTGGTTCCGTATACACTTGCAGGAACCGCCCTTACCTGGCTCTTTACCAGAAATGTGACCAAGGCTCTCTCAGTGTTGATGGTAGATTTCTCCTGTGCACTGAAACTGGCAATGCCGGTATCCGTTCTTTCTGCGATCCGCGAAGCCGGAAGCTTCAAGATCACGGTCAAGGGAGGTAAATTCCTGGAAGCAGTGGCAGAAGCAGACACAATCGTATTTGACAAGACCGGAACGCTTACCGAGGCGAAACCGATCGTTGCAAAAGTGATCTCCTTTAACGGATACAGTGAAAATGAACTGCTTCGCATCGCAGCCTGCCTGGAGGAGCATTTCCCTCATTCTATGGCAAAAGCAGTGGTAAATGCAGCCAAAGAGCGGCATCTGGATCACGAAGAGATGCATACAAAGGTAGAGTATATCGTGGCACACGGTATTTCTACTACGATCGAAGGCAAAAAAGCTGTGATCGGAAGCCATCACTTCATTTTCGAGGATGAAAAGTGCACGATACCGGAAGGAATGGAAGACAGGTTTGAAAACCTGCCGGAAGAATATTCCCACCTGTATCTGGCAATCCAGAACGAGCTTGCAGCCGTGATCTGCATTGAAGATCCGCTCCGAAAAGAAGCAGCCCAGGTGGTTGAACAGCTGCGTGAAGCAGGACTTTCCAAGATCGTTATGATGACCGGAGACAGTGACCGTACCGCAAAAGCAATCGCAAAACGTGTCGGTGTCGATGAATATTATTCCGAAGTACTTCCGGAAGATAAAGCAAACTTTGTTGAAAGGGAAAAACAGGCAGGACGCAAAGTCATTATGATCGGCGATGGCATCAACGATTCACCGGCACTGTCTGCGGCAGATGTCGGCATTGCGATCAGCGAAGGAGCAGAGATCGCAAGGGAAGTGGCAGATATCACTGTCGGTGCAGACGACCTCAAAGAGATTGTCAAACTCAAGAGACTGAGTGATGCACTGATGCAGCGTATCCGCAGGAACTACCGGATTATCGTCGGATTTAATACCGGACTGATCGTATGCGGCGTGACAGGCGTACTTCCGCCTACGACATCCGCACTGCTACACAATACATCTACGCTGGTGATCGGACTGCAGAGCATGAAGAATCTGCTGGATGAATCGGAATAAAAGAAACAACAGCTGAAAACAAGAAACAGAATACATGGCAGTTACATTTTCTATATCAAAAGATATAACGGCCACCGTGTTCTGTTTTTTTTAGTCGAAAAATCTCGTAGTATTCGTTATTTTTGAGAAATAAATATTAATAAAAAATGTTTAATGAAAAAATATATCAATAAAAACTAAAAAAGTTGTTGACAGCTAATGGACATTAGCATATACTAACCATGAAGAAAAAGAAAAGGAGCCTGTTTTGAGCTTACTTTTATAAAAAGGGAGGTTGCAAATGATGCCTTTAACGATGGTGAACACAGGAGAACCGAGTGTGATCAAAAAGGTCGGTGGCAAAGAAGAAACCAGAAGATTTCTGGAGAAACTTGGATTTGTGCCAGGCGGAACTGTGACAGTTGTTTCTGAAATAGAAGGAAACCTGATCGTGAACGTAAAAGATTCCAGAGTTGCCATTGGCAAAGATATGGCCAACAAGATTATGGTCTGATGAAAAATGCTATCTCCGGAAAAATCAGAAAACAGAAAGGGTAGGCAGAGATGAAAACATTAAGAGAAGTTGCCTGTGGACAGACTGTCACAGTGAAAAAACTGAGCGGTGCTGGTCCGGTCAAAAGAAGGATCATGGACATGGGAATCACAAAAGGTGTCAGCATTTATGTAAGAAAAGTTGCACCACTTGGTGATCCAATCGAAGTAACCGTTCGCGGCTATGAATTATCTCTTAGAAAAGCAGATGCGGAAATGATTGAAGTAGAATAATTTTTTTTTGTTCGTGGATTAGATGATGCTAACATAAATAAGAGATGCAAAATATAAATAAGTAAACACAAATAAAAATAAGCTGTGTAAATCAGCTCCCGGAAAAATGAGCCCGAAGGGTGATTGTTTTTTTGAGAAAGAGGAGGAAAGTATGTCAATTAAAATTGCATTGGCAGGAAATCCGAACTGTGGTAAGACTACACTGTTTAACGCACTGACAGGGTCTAACCAGTTCGTGGGAAACTGGCCTGGTGTAACCGTTGAGAAAAAGGAAGGTAAGCTCAAGGGCCATAAAGATGTAACTATTATGGACTTACCTGGTATTTATTCTCTGTCTCCATATACACTGGAGGAAGTGGTTGCCAGAAATTATCTGATCAATGAAAAACCGGATGCGATCATTAATATCGTAGACGGAACCAACATTGAGCGTAACCTGTATCTGTCCACACAGGTTCTGGAACTCGGTATTCCGGTGATCATGGCGGTTAACATGATGGATATCGTTGAAAAATCCGGCGATAAGATCTATGTTGACAAACTGAGCAAAAAGATCGGCTGTGAGGTAGTTGAGATTTCCGCACTGAAAGGTACCGGAATCCAGAAAGCAGCAGAAAAAGCTGTCGCTCTGGCACAAAAGAACAAAACTTCCATTCCGGTTCATGAATTTACAAAAGATGCAGAGGACATCATTGAAAGAGTAGAAGACAAACTGGTCGGTGTTGTACCGGATGCACAGAGAAGATTCTTTGCGATCAAACTTCTGGAAAAAGATGATAAGATCCAGGATCAGATGAACACCAGCGTGGATGTATCCACAGAGATCGCTGAGATGGAAGAAAAATTTGATGATGATACCGAAAGTATTATCACAAACGAGAGATATACTTACATATCTTCTATTATCGGAGAATGCTTAAAGAAAGACAGAAAAGAAAAACTGACTACTTCCGATAAGATTGATAAGATTGTAACAAACCGCTGGCTGGCACTGCCAATCTTTGCGGCAGTTATGTGGCTGGTATACTTTGTATCGGTAACAACCGTTGGTGACATCGCAACAGGCTGGGCAAACGATGGTGTATTCGGTGATGGATGGCATCTGTTCGGTATCGGAACAGCGTCCTACACAGAAGTTGCAGATGAATACACAGATGCAGAAACGACAGTAAATGGTTTCCTGGATTATGAAAGCGAGCAGGGCGTAGACGTAGAAAGCGTTCAGACAGCTCTGGATTCAGAAGCAGATGATTATGATCCGGCAGCAGCAAAAGCAGCTCTGACAGAGTTTGCAACAACCATTTCTGATGCAGATACAGCAACCTATTCTGTAGTAGATGAAGAGACAATGGCAGACGAAGAAGTAACTTCTACCGGTGCAGATTTCCAGGAAGCAGTAGCAACCATGGATAAATATGATTACACAGCTCCGGATCCGGCAGACTACGGCGTATGGATTCCAGGTATTCCGGTTCTGGTTGAGAATGTACTTGACAAAGTCGGCTGTGCAGAATGGCTGAGAGGTCTGATCCTGGATGGTATCGTAGCAGGTCTTGGTGCGGTTCTCGGATTCGTTCCGCAGATCCTGATCCTGTTCATCTTCCTGGCATTCCTGGAAGGATGCGGATACATGGCACGAGTTGCCTTCATCATGGACCGAGTGTTCCGCAAATTTGGTCTTTCCGGTAAGTCCTTTATCCCAATGTTGATCGGCTCCGGCTGTGGCGTTCCGGGTATCATGGCTTCCCGTACGATTGAAAATGAAAGAGACCGTCGTATGACGATCATGACAACAACCTTTATCCCATGTGGTGCAAAACTTCCGTTTATCGCCATGGTTGCAGGAGCAATCTTCGGTGGAGCATCCTGGGTAGCACCATCTGCATACTTCCTTGGTATCGCAGCGATCATCTGCTCTGGTATTATCCTGAAGAAAACAAAAATGTTTGCAGGTGATCCGGCACCATTTGTAATGGAACTTCCGGCATACCATATGCCGACGATCGGAAGCGTTTTAAGAAGTATGTGGGAACGTGGCTGGTCATTTATTAAAAAAGCTGGTACGATTATTCTGGTATCTACCATCGCTGTATGGTTCACAACTTACTTCGGTGTCATGGACGGCAAATTCCAGATGCTTTCCGAAGACCAGATTGATTATAGTATTCTGGCTACGATCGGTAAAGCAATCTGCTGGATCTTCATTCCACAGGGATGGGGCAACTGGCAGGCAACCGTTGCATCTGTTACAGGTCTGGTTGCAAAAGAGAACATTGTTGGTACACTGGGCATCCTTTACGGAGGCGGAGACGCAAGCGTTTACGCAACCATGGGAGCAGCTTTCACAGCAGTAAGCGGATATTCCTTCCTGGCATTCAACCTGCTGTGTGCACCGTGCTTCGCAGCTATGGGTGCGATCAAACGTGAAATGAACAATACAAAATGGTTCTGGACAGCAGTCGGATATCAGTGCGGTTTTGCATATCTGGTATCTCTGGTTGTAAATCAGATCGGCGGACTGTTCACAGGAGCCGGATTCAGTATCTGGACGATTGTGGCGATCGCAGTTATTGTAGCATTCATTTACCTGCTGGCTCGTCCTTACAAAGAGAGTCAGACTCTGAACGTATCCGTAAAGACATCCAGGGCAAAATAGAGATTTTGCCGAAAGCCTGAAAGGAGGATTTTTTATGGGAACAGTTGTAGTTGGTATTATTGTGGCAGGAGTTGTAGCACTTGCTGTCCGCAGTATGGTACGCGATAAGAAAAACGGAAAATCCATTCAGTGCGGCGGAGACTGTAAGAATTGTGGCGGTCACTGCCATTAAGGGAGGGACGCTTGTGCCACAGAGAGAATATATCATCCGCAAGCTAAAGGAGCGTGGCTGCAGGATTACAAGACAGAGACTGATCATCCTGGATATCATCCTGCAGGAGGACTGCTCCTGCTGCAAGGAAATTTATTACAAAGCTTCCAGACAAGACACAAAGATTGGATTTGCAACGGTTTACCGTATGGTGAATATGTTGGAAGAAATCGGTGCCATCAGCAGAAAGAACATGTACAAAGTGGCATGTGAAGAACTGTGCGAAAATGGCAGCTGTGAAGCAGAAAAGAAAAAAGCTGCAAACAGCTGCATCGTGGAACTGAGTGACCGCACAACGTACTGTCTCTCGGCAGAGAAACTGGACGCAGTATTTCAGGCAGGTCTAAAAGCGTGCGGATATATTGAAGATCAGGAAATAAAAAAAATAGCCTGGAATTCTGACATGTGTTGTGCCAGATAAAGGTGGAAAACGGACTGTTTCAGGATAGTCTTGGCAGTCCGTTTTTTTAAAATCATAGGTTAGTTAAAACTAATTTAAGGTAGTCACAAGAAGCATCGAAGCAAGGATGTCATAAAACCAATCCTGTACAAGCACGTCGTGGCTTCAGGTTTTTGACCCTGGCATCTTATAATTTTAAGAAAGATGGAGAGGATAAGAACATGAGTGTAGTGATTATTGGAGGAAACGAAAGAATGGTCTGTCAGTACGCTGACATCTGCAAATGCCATGGCTGCAAAGCAAAAGTCTTTGCAAAAGAGCATGGTTCAGTAAGAAAAAAAATCGGTTGCCCGGATCTTCTGATCCTGTTTACCAACACGGTATCACACAAAATGGTAAACACTGCGATCCAGGAAGCAAAACGGAACAACATTCCGGTTGCAAGGATCCACAGCAGCAGTGCAAGTGCACTGCACTCAGTACTGGAAGAACACTGCGTGGCAATGTAAAAAGGAGGTTTCTCATGCTGGAACGATATCTGATCGAACACTGTTCGCCGACTCTGGCATCGGTGAAGACGGCAAATTTGTTTACCTGGTCTTTTGCACCGGAGGAAATGCCAGAGCAGCAGGTACGGTACTGGAATCAGGAATTACAGGCGAGGGGGATTTCACTTGTTGTCCTGAGAGTACAGAATCAGAAGGCACTGATGTATGTATGTCGCAAACAGAGACTGCAGGAGCGGCTCGATGATCAGGAAGTGCAGAACTTCCTTGGAAAATACGGCTATGTACAGAAAGATGCCGATTATGCATTGCAGAGACTGAAAGAGCGTCTTGCAAAAGCAGAAGGATTCCCACATGAGATTGGTGTGTTCCTTGACTATCCGCTGGAAGATGTGGTTGGTTTTATTGAGAACGCAGGGCAGAATTACAAATGCTCCGGCTGCTGGAAAGTATACTGCAATGAATGTGAAACAAGAAAACTTTTTGCAAAATACAAAAAATGCAGAGAAGTCTATCGAAGACTGTGGAAGCAGGGGCGGGACATCCGTACACTTACTGTCGCGTCATAAGACTGCAAACATGATTTTGCAGCAGATGCTCCGCAGATATTGTTAAAAAATGTCGGAGGGCAAAAGTCCGACAGCATGAAAAATATAAAGAAGAAAGAAGAGGAATAAAACATGAGCAAAGTAGCAGTTGTATATTGGAGTGGAACAGGAAACACAGAGATCATGGCAAATAAAGTAGCAGAAGGTGCAAAAGCAGGCGGAGCAGAAGTAGAAGTATTTGAAGCAGAAGGTTTCTCCGCTGATAAAATGGATGAGTTTGATGCAGTAGCATTCGGATGCCCGTCCATGGGATGCGAAGAACTGGAAGATACCATTTTTGAGCCGATGTTTGCTTCCTGCGAATCCAAACTCCAGGGCAAGAAGATTGCACTGTTTGGTTCTTACGGATGGGGCGATGGAGAATGGATGCAGAACTGGGAAGAAACCTGCAAAAACGACGGTGCGTCCCTTGCATGTGACAGCGTGATCTGCAACGAAACACCGGATGATGAGGCAGAAGCAAACTGCGTCAACCTCGGAAAAGCACTGGCATAAGCAGAAACTGAAATTCATAAAACCGCAATAAGAAAAGAATGAAAACCTTCAGGGCAGATGAAAAAACGGATGCTTTGGAGGTTTTTGTTATGGAGGCAAAACAAAGAACTTTGGCGGAAGTTCCCACAGTTGCGATACCGCTGTTTCCTGTGTTAGAATAATAAGATGATGCCAGGGTCAAAAGGTCTAAATCCACATGAGCTTGCTCATAGGTGGATGAAAGACCTTGGGACCCGCCCCGATATGAGCATAAAAGTGGGATGATAATCCCACGATATGCGAATACTGGGGA
>ENA-OQKN01000424-OQKN01000424.1-human-gut-metagenome-genome-assembly--contig:-NODE-424-length-48531-cov-7.121787_pt1 | contig 48531 bp, 45 predicted proteins | sample MGYA00242776_ERZ504794 | MGnify/ENA primary metagenome ERZ504794 (study PRJEB26092, sample SAMD00036434) | human gut metagenome | host: Homo sapiens | study: EMG produced TPA metagenomics assembly of... | reverse complement strand
TGGTTTAAGGTGTTTACCTCCCCCTTGCTTTCCGCCGGATTTTCTTTCTACTAATTTGACTCCAAGATCTGCTTCCGTACGATTTAAGATCTTCCATGCTTTGCTTGCAGCCATTCCCATGGATTTATATGCAGCAGATAAAGAACCTTTCTCTCTTGTTAATGATAATAACTGTGCAACTCCTTTTCCAAAATCTGGTTCTTCCATAAAAACTCTGACCCTGAAATCAAAACGTTTTGGTAAATATGATTTCATGTCTACCACCCTTTTCCGAATCCACAGTTTGGATAAGTACAAACTTTACATCCAAGACATAATCCGCCTTCTCCAAGGTGTGCAAGTTCTTCTGCACTTACTTTATCATCTGCCATGATCCTTGGCAGAATAAGATCAAAAACAGTTCTCTTTGAATACATAACACATCCTGGAAGTCCCATGATCGGAATTATCTGATCTCCTTTTTTATAATATGCAAGTAAAAACATTGCTCCTGGCAAAACCGGTGCTCCATAAGATATGATATCGGCTCCTGTATTCTTGATCGCAAGTGGTGTCTTGTCATCTGGATCAACACTCATTCCTCCTGTGCATAATACCATTTCTGCCCCATTTTCGATAGCTTCTAAGATTGTTTTTGTTAAAAGTTCATTGTCATCTGGCAACTGTTTTGTACTGGTCACTTCTGCACCGTATTCTTTGATCTTTTCTGCCACAACTGGAGTAAATGTATCCTCAATTCTATGATAATACACTTCATTTCCTGTAGCTAAGATCACGGCTTTTTTCTTCTTATAAGGCAGAAGAGACAGGATTGGTGTATCCCCAACCCTGTCTTTGACTTCCTGCATCTTATCTTTTTCAATGACCAGTGGAATGATTCTCGTACCTGCTAGTTTGTCCCCTGCTTTGACTGGAGTATTTCCAGATCTTGTCGCGATCATCATCTGTCCGAAAGAATTGACGGTAAATAGTTTTTCTTTGTCGATCTTTAAGAGTCCGTCATATTCGGCAGATAATTCAATCTTACCTTCCTTAACTTCTGACTCTTTCATTCCTTCATTCTTGCACAGATCACAAAGGATCCTTGCTGCATCATTTTCATGAAGCATATCGTCTCCGGCTTCCCAGACGTATAAATGATCTTTTCCAAGGGATAACAACACTGGGATATCTTCTTCTTTGACTACATGACCTTTCCTGAATCTTGCGTCTTTTGTAACACCTTTGATGATCTGTGTGATATCATGACATAGCACAGTTCCTACAGCATCTTTTGTATCCACTAATTTCATTGTTTTTCACCTTCTACTTCTTATTTATTAATTGTAAATCCATAAGATCTGAAGACTTTTAATGCTTTTTCACTCTGTAAGAATTTTACGAATTTATCAGCTGCATCTTTATTTTTACTTTCCTTTAATGCTGCAACTGGATAAATAACTGGCGTTTTTAAAGCATCTGCTGGTGCTTCTGCAAGAACTTTTACATCCTTGTTACTTGCTGCATCTGTTGCATATACAACACCGCAAGAAGCACTTCCTTTTGCTACCCAATTTAAAACTTCTGTTACATTTGTTCCAAAGCTTGCTTTTTTCTTCACATCATTCCAGTTCTTTAAGTTTGTAAAGATTTCCTGTGCATACTGTCCAGCTGGAACGCTCTTAGGATCTCCTAATGCTATTGTATCAGCTTTTGTGATATCTTTAAAGGATGAAACTTTTGCATCACCTTTTTTAGGAGCGATCAGTACAACTTTGTTTTCTAATAATTCTACAACATCCCCTTTGCTGATGTATTTTTCTTTGACAAGATTGTTCATCTGTTCGGTTGCTGCTGACATAAATACATCCGCTGCCATTCCATTTTCAATCTGGCTCTGTAATTTTCCTGAACTATCATAACTTCCTTCTACTTTAGTTCCTTTATTTTCTTTTTCAAACATTGGAATTAATTTCTCTGTGTAGCATTTTTCAAGACTAGCTGCAGCTGCAAGTGTGATGGTTGTTGTTTCTTCTTTCTTTACTGCCTCTGTTGTGGATTTAGAGCTGTCCTTACTGCTTCCACATGCTGTTACCCCAAGAACCATAGCTCCTGCTAATAACACTGCTAAAAATTTCTTTTTCATTTGCAACTTCCTCACTTTCTTAAAAATGTTATGTAAAATTTCATAGTAATGTGGCTTTTTCCATATGACCTCTTTGAATATGGTATTTTTTGTCACATAGATTTTCTACTTCCTTACTGCTGTGGCTGACCAAGATCGCTGGTTTATCCAACATTGCCAGCATATTGGATAATTCATCTTGCATCTGTTCTCTTAAGTATTCATCCAACGCTGAAAATGGCTCATCCATCAAGATGACTTCCGGTTCACACACAAGCATCCTTGCTAACGCTGTTCGCTGTTTTTGCCCTCCTGAAATCTGTCTTGGATATCTTTTTGCTAATTCTTCGATATGAAATCGTTTCATCATATCATTTGTCTTTTGTTCGATTTCATCCTTCGGAAATCCTTTTGTTCTTAATCCTATTTTGATATTCTCTTCAATCGTCATATTAGGAAACAGTGCATATCCCTGAAATAAATATCCAATCTTTCGTTTTTGTGGTGGCAGATCGATCTTTTTCTCGGAATCATAAAGTATTTTCCCATCTAGTACAATTCTCCCACTATCTGCAGTTTCCACACCTGCGATACATTTTAAAGTAATGCTTTTTCCACTTCCAGAAGGTCCCATAAGCCCTGTACAACCTGTTTCTACATTGAGTTCTGACTCTAATATAAATTCTTTTAGTTTCTTTTTGATCTTTACTTCAAGACTCATACATCTCTCCTTACGCTTCCTGTTTCTTCTTTTCCATGATCAGGTAAATATTCATGGCTGCTACGATTGCAAAACAAATGATCACGATCACAAGTACATACTGATATGCTGCATCCATATTTCCCGCTGCAACTTCAGAGTATACTGCAAGTGGCAGAGTTCTTGTTCTTCCCGGAATATTTCCAGCGATCATTGCTGTTGCTCCGAATTCACCAAGTCCTCTGGCAAATGCAAGCACTCCACCAGAAATGATCCCTGGCAATGCATTTGGGATCATAACTCGAAAGAAAATGCTCCACTCACTCATTCCAAGTGTTCTTGCCGCAAAGATCAGATCTTCATCAATCTGTTCCAGAGCACCTCTTGCAGAACGGTACATCAATGGAAATGACATCACAACTGCCGCAAGGATCGTTGCGCCCCATGAAAATGCAATCTTGATCCCAAGATAATTTTCAAATAATTTTCCTACTGGTCCATATGATCCGAAAAATACAAGCAAGAAAAACCCTGCAACAGTTGGTGGTAATACTAATGGCATCGTAAAGATCCCATCCCAGAAGATTCTTGTTGCGTCTGATTTACGATATAAGATCCATCTTGCTGCTAATAGTCCTAAAATAAAGGTAAATAAAATCGCGATCGTTGCCGTTTTCATCGATATGATGATCGGTGATATATCCATACATTGTCTCCTCTCTTAGTTTCTTCCGCAATCTTCTGTGTTTTCCCTTAAAGTATCTAATCCATGTGGCAGCTGATCAATGATAAAAGAAAGACTCTCTTCCACTGCCTTTTTGCTTCCAGGAAGATTAATGATCAATGTTTTCTTTCTTATTACACTGACACCTCTTGATAACATGGCTCGTTTTGTGATCGTCATAGAACCTGCTCTGATCGCTTCTGAGATTCCCGGCACATTGCGGTCTGCAACAGCTAAAGTTGCTTCTGGTGTACGATCTCTTGGAGAAAGCCCCGTCCCACCGGTTGTAATAATTAAATCAACCTGTCGGCTGTCGCTTAAACGGATCAGATGTTTTTTGATCTGAGCTTCTTCATCCGGAAGAAGGATTTCTTCTACGATCTTAAATCCATGTTCTTTTAAGATTTCTGCTGCTCTTGGACCACTTGTATCCACTCGTTCTCCTCTGGAGCCTTTATCACTCAATGTCATGACTGCTGCCATGTATGGCATATCTTTCTCTGGGTAAATGACCTCAATCTTATCTCCGACTTTGATCGTTCCGCTTTCTAATACTTTTGCAAAGATACCTTCTCTTGGCATGATACAGTCCCCAACACGTTTATATATCTCACAATGACTATGGCATTCTTTCCCAATCTGAGTGATCTCAAACTTTGCATCATTACAGATCAGTTTTGTTCCAACTGGAAGTTTCTTAAAATCAATGCCGTAAGCAAGAATATTTTCCCCAAAATCACCCTCGATCACGGAAGCACCTTTTTCATTGAATTCATCCACAATATCCGCGCTCAAAAAACTAACCTGACGATGCCATTTTCCTGCATGGGCATCTCCTTCTAATCCAAAGTCTTTGATCACATTGACTTCGTTGATATTTTTCTTCACGGTTCCTCGTTTTTCACTGATACAGACTGCTTTTATGATTCCTTCCATACAAAATCACCACTCTTTCCACCTGTTTTCTCTACTAAATGTATCTCTGACATAACCATATGTTTGTCAATTGCCTTGCACATATCATAAATCGTTAATAAAGCAATCTGTACTCCTGTCAGTGCCTCCATCTCAACGCCTGTTTTCCCTGTTGTTTTGACAAGACAGACTGCTTTGATCTCTTTGGTTTCTTCTAGCATTTCAAAATCAACTTTACACTTTGTAAGCATCAGAAGATGACACATCGGGATCAGTTCAAATGTCTTCTTTGCCGCCATGATCCCTGCGATCCTTGCAGTTCCTAAGACATCTCCTTTTGCCATACTTCCTTCTTTGACTTTTTCAAAAATCTCATCATTAACTTTGATCTTTCCTTGTGCGATCGCTGTTCTTGTTGTTTCTTTTTTCTTCGTCACATCGACCATGACCGCATTCCCATGCTGGTCAAAATGTGAAAATTCTCCCATTTATCTTATCCTCCAATTGTATACATCTTGCTGTTTGACGGCATTTCTTCAAAATGATGTGCCTGTGGTTTTTTATAAATGATTTCTTTTAAAACCTGTTTGATCTCTTCGTCTGACGTTTCAGCCTTTCTTAACAGATTTCTTAAATTTCCTGCTTCTTCATAATAAAGACATGGTTTGATCCCACCGATAGAAGTCAAACGAATACGGTTGCATGTATCACAAAATTTTCCATGCAATGCCTCGATCCATCCGATCATTCCCTTATATCCTTCCATTGTTTCATAAACTGCTGGCCCATTTCCCATTCTTTGTTCGGTTTTGTGAAATCTGATCCCTTGATCTTTTAGGTTCTTTCTGATTTCATTTCTTGTTAATGCTATCGTTGTCTTCTTATTTCCAAGCGGCATTTGTTCAATAAATCGTATACAGATTTTATGATCTTTCATATAGTCTATAAATTTTTGAATATCCTCCATCGTCGTCCGTTCTGTCAACACAACATTTATCTTTATATTCAATCCTATATTGACCGCTTTATTAATTACTGATATGACCTGTTTGTATCCATCGAATCCTGTGATCTTTTTATATTTCTCCTGATCCATAAAATCAAGACTTATATTGATCCCATCCACTCCTGCCTCTGCTAATTTCACTAAATCTTTTGATAATAAGATTCCATTGGTTGTTAACGTAACTTTGTTAACTCCATCCGTTTTCTTTAATTCACGGATAAAATCTGAACAACCTTTTCGTACCAACGGTTCGCCACCTGTGATCTTAAATTTGTCAATTCCAAGCGTTGTAAGAATCTTACATACTCTTAGGATCTCCTCATATCTTAAAATCTCCCCATGTGACAACATTTCTTCATGATCAGGGCGGCAATAGGTACAATATAAATTGCAACGATCCGTGATCGATATTCTTGCATAATCAATGGTTCTTTGAAATTGATCTTTCATCTCTTTCTCCTATCGTTATTCTCAACCAAGAATAACGCCTGCCTAAAATCAGACAGGAAAAACCATGTTTTAACATTCTTCCTGTCTGTTCGTTCTTCTATTCTAATATGATTGATTTTTCTTCTTTTTCTTCTATGTACCCAATTATTTTAGCACATGGGATTGTATTTTGTAAATCCTCTAATAAATTTTTTGCATCATTTTCGCTAACTGCGATCATCAATCCTCCAGATGTCTGTGGATCATATAAAATATCTTCCAATGCTCTATTTATTTTTTTCGTTTTTGAAACACCTTCACTTGCATATTTACGATTTCTATAAGCACCTTCCGGGATCATTCCAAGGTCTGCCATAGAAAGAGCTTCTTTGTGATATGGAATCTCTTCTGTCATAAAATGAATCGTTACATCACTGCCCTGTGCCATCTCATAACCATGTCCAAGTAATCCAAACCCAGTAACATCCGTACAACTGTGCACTTCATATTTTACCATAATATCTCTGGCATATTTATTGAGCTGTCTCATCTGATCATAAATCTTATCCATTACTTTTTGATCGATAAATTCAGCCTTTGCTGATGTTGTTAAAATTCCAACTCCTAACGGTTTGGTCAAAATTAAAATATCTCCAGGTCTTGCCCCGCTGTTTGTCAAAAATTTTTGAGGATGTACAAATCCAGAAACAGATAAACCATATTTGGGCTCTTGATCGTGAATCGTATGTCCACCTGTGATGATCACTCCTGCTTCATATGCTTTTTTATAACCACCTCGTAAAATTGCCTGAATGCTTTCTTTTGGCATATCTTTTGTGACACACATGATATTTAAGGCAAGCTTTGGATCTGCTCCCATCGTATAAATATCACTGATCGCATTCACTGCTGCAATCTCTCCGAACATTTCCGGATCGTCAACGATCGGCGGGAAGAAATCCAATGTCTGAACAAGTGCTGTATTTTCATCAATTTTATAGACAGACGCATCATCACTTTTATCAAAACCAACTAATAACCGTTCATCTGATCTTGTTGGAATTCCGTCTAATAATTTTGCTAAAGTTCCAGCTCCAACTTTTGCCCCACATCCTGCACACTGGGCGAGTTTTGTTAATTTCACTTCTGTTTCCATAGACCTTATCCTCCCGTAAATGTTCATGATCTCTCTTAAACATTATCTCTTGTTACATCTTTTAACCACTTGAAACTGCGATATCTGATCAATGTGATCGGTACTTTGATCAATTCATCACTCATCAATAATACATAAACTGCCGGCACACTCCAATGTAATACAAATGCAGCCAATGCTCCTAATAAAATCGAACATCCCCACATCGTTGATACATCCATGATCAAGCCAAACTTCGTATCACCGCCAGATCGGAAGATTCCAACGACCATTGTTGTATTAAATGCCTGCGCGATCACAAAATAAGACATCACATAAAACATCATTTTCAGATAGTATCTTGCAGTTGCACTTAAGGATAAGAAAGAAATTACAACTGGAGATGCAATTAAGATCAATCCTCCTCCGATCACTCCCATCACCACACTTAAAATGATAAACCGTTTGGCATAGGCTCTTGCATGATCGAATTTTCTCTCACCGATCGTCTTTCCAAGATAGATCGCTGTGGCGCTGGATAGCCCAAAAGACACAACCGTTGCTAACTGTCTCGCCACCTGTGCAACAGAATTGGCTGCAACTGCAGAACTTCCCATATGTCCAAGAACTGCTGTATTGGCTGATGTTCCAAGCCCCCACATTACCTCATTTAAAACAACTGGGAGGGAATAGACTAAGAAATCTCTCACTAACAGTTTGTCCTGATGAAGGAAATAGTGAACTCTGAATTTTACATCTTTATTATATATTTTTGCATAACCACAAACCAGAACAAGTTCCATAATCCTTGCGATCAATGTCGCAATCGCTGCTCCACGGATTCCAAGAGCTGGAAATCCAAATAATCCAAAAATAAAGATCGCATTAAAAACCACATTGCATAAAAATGATGCTAGATAAACAACTGTTGCCACGATCACTCGTTCAATGCTTCGCATGACATATAAATATACATTGGTAATTCCCATGATAATATATGAACATGCAACGATCCTTAAATACTTAACTCCTTCTGCGATCACCTGTGGATCATTTGTAAAAATTCTCATCAATGATGCTGGAATTGTAAATGCTGCGATAGTGAATATCGCAGTTATGATCACTGCTGATCTAATCCCTAATGCCAAGATCTTTTCAATCGCTGTCTTGTCACCTTTTCCCCAGTATTGTGCAGTAAGAACGGTTGCCCCCGATGTTAATCCAAACAAAAACAGTACCATAATGTACTGAATCTGGCCAGCAAGAGAGGCCCCTGATAATACTTTTTCACTGACTTTTCCAAGCATCACAACATCGGCTGCTGTTACTCCAACGTTAATCAGATTCTGCAATGCCATCGGAACGACCAGTGCAAATACATTTTTATAAAAATCTTTCCATTTGATGCTTAAATCATTCAATCTTTTTCTCCTGTTCTTTTCATTTCCTCATAATAGGATATAGAAGCTTTGTCTGCTTGTCAAGCACATATTGCCTGCCTGTATTTCATTTAGTATCCCCAAAAATGAAAAATAAAAACCACTTAATAAAATCATCTGCAGATTCATCATTGCGATATTTATTAAATGGTCTTTACCTTTATAATTAGAATTTAATTTTTTGGCATTTATAGATATGTAGTTTATTCTTCGATTTTTAATGCTTCTTCATTGCTGAGCTCTTTGCCATCTTTTGTTGTTGCAACATAGTAGATATCGCCTTCTTCTGGCTGATAATAGATATCTAAATTTACAATCGTGTTCATTTTAACACCAGCTGCTTTTAAATTTTCTTTAACAAGTTTCTCTGTGTCTTTTACATCTATGTTGCGTTCCTGAAACTGTACTTCGATTTTTGTTTTCATACTACTCTCCTTCTTCTTGATCATCTACTCTTTATGTCAACTCTTGATGTGATTATTATTAGATTCTTGTATGCGTACATTGTATTCTACATACGATTTATAATTCATATTATAGCCTTTTTTTCCAATTTATTCAACTTGAATCTGATTTAGTACAAAATCTATCTACTTTTCCTTGATCTTTTTTCCATAACTTTTTGGATGATCATATCTGCGATCCATCCACATAAGAGCCCAATGATCAAACCTCCTAAAACATCCGTTGGATAATGAACGTATAAATACATTCTTGAAAACGCGATTAAAACAGATACTATCAAAGCTCCTGCTGCCATTCTCTTTCTTCCCGCAAAATACAGTGCACTGACCGATGCAAATGATGCAGCTGTATGTCCCGATGGAAAAGAATAATCCTTCAATGGTGTGACCAACAGCTGGACCGTCTGATTAATGCTATATGGTCTTATTCTTGCCACGATCGGTTTTAAGATCACATTACAAATGATCAAATCTGCAATTAATGCAACTGCCATGTATACTCCTGATTTTCTTGTTTTTGGTATCAGTAATAAAATGACTGTTAAAATGATCCATACGATCCCTGCATCTCCCAGTTTCGTAATAGCTACCATAAATCTGTCTAATAATGGAGTATGGATCGTTTGAAGTTTGTCTAAAATCTGAAATTCAAATCCCATAATGATTTTACTCTGCCTTTCTTTTTCTATTATAACATTGATTCTTTGATTTTATAAAACATTGATACATAGGTTGTATCCTTAGATTCTAAAATATGCCGTACTCCTATTTCTCGAAGCTGCTTCGTTGTCTTTTCTCCAATACTGATACACGGAATATTCTCTATCCATTGTTGCTTTTCTTCTCCTATCTGATCAAAAAATCTTCGAGCTGATGATGCACAGGTAAAAGAAACACTTCGGATATCTTTCATTTCTGGAATTTCACTTAAAATCTTTCTATTATTTTCATACATGACCTTTTCTGTTACCTGACAGATCGGTGTAAGGGCTTTTTTTAATTTTTCTCCACCAGATATGCCTTTACAGTACCAGACCACATCCTTTGCATCTACTTCCTGTTTCATAAGTTCGGAAAGATTGATCTCTCCTGCTTCTTCTGGCATAAGATCTGCTATAATCCCATATTGCATCAAGACATCTTTTGTCTTTTTACCTACAACGACAATTTTTTTATCGAAGAGATCTCGAAGATCCAGATTCGAAGATTTCATCTGTTTCATAAAACCATGAACTCCATATCTGCTTGTAAAAATCAGATAGGTCACTTTCGCTAATTCCTCTTTGGAAATCCGGTCATATCTATAAGAAATCTCTCCTGTCTGAAGTTCCTTGACCTTACATCCATGATCTTTTAATATCTGCGCTAACTTTGATGGCTGATCTCCTATTTTGGTAACTAAATGACAGGTCGTATCTTCTGGTTTTTGAATCTGTTTTTGAAGTTTCACAACGTCTCCTACAACAATGACTGCTGGTGATGAAAGTTTTTCTTGCTTTACTTTTTCATGAATCGTATTTAATGTTGCTTCACATGTTTGCTGCTTTGTAGATGCTGCACTAGAAACAACTGCAACAGGTGTATTGGCATCCATTCCATTTTTTAATAGATTCATTGTAATCTCTTCTAGTTTCGAAAGTCCCATTAAGAACACTAAGGTTTCTTCAGACTTTGCCATAGATGCAAAATTAAGATCAGATAACTGATTTCTTCGATCATGTGCTGTCACAACACGGAATCCTTTGGAGATTCCTCGATGAGTTACAGGAATCCCCGCAAGTTCCGCAGCTGCGATACAGGAGCTGATTCCTGGAACAACTTCACAATAAATTCCATGATCGGCTAAATATATGGCTTCTTCTCCACCTCTTCCAAAGACAAATGGATCCCCACCTTTTAAACGCACTACGATATCATATTGTAATGCTTTTTGTGCTAATAATTCATTGATCTGTTCTTGTTTCATCGTATGATGATGATTTTCTTTTCCAACATAGATATGTTCGCATCCTTCTTTTGTTTCATCTAATAATTCTTGTGGGATCAATCTGTCATAAATGACACAATCCGCCTTTTTTAAGATTTCTTTTCCTTTAACCGTGATAAGTCCTGGATCTCCCGGTCCTGCACCAATTAAATATACGATTCCTGCCAGCTGTTTTTTGATATTTTTTACTGCCGTTTGTGCTAAGATCTCAGGGCATGTTCCATAAACTTTCGTATATGCCTGTTTACTTCCATCTTCATTTCCAAACATAGTATATAGTTCGTACCCTTGATCTGTCTTTTGACATCTGGCACCTGCCGGAGTATGACAACTGCCTCCCATTTGTTCTAAGAAATTTCGTTCTGCACATACTTCGTTCATTGTTTCTTCATCACAAAATACATCCAACATCTTTTGCAATTCTTTCTGATCTTCTCTTACTTCCAAAGCCAGAGCACCCTGTGCTGGTGCTGAGATCATGTCTTCTGGCGCCAGATATTGCGTGATCACATCTTCCATTCCTAGTCTTTTAAGACCTGCTGCCGCAAGAACGATTCCATCTAATTGTTGTTCCTCCATTTTTCGAAGTCTCGTATCAACATTCCCTCGAATATTTATAATCTGAAGGTCTGGTCTTAACTTTAATAACTGAAATGCTCTTCTTTTGCTTCCTGTTGCTATCACAGCATCTTCTCGTAATTCAGACAGATGTTTCGCTGTTCGAAGGATCAACACATCTCTTGGATCTTCCCTTTTCCATACTTTTGTAAAAACAAGGCCTTTTGCCGGGGTTGACGGCATGTCTTTCATGCTGTGAACTCCCATATGGATTTCCCCAGAAATGATCTTTTCTTCAATCTCTTTGACAAACAGACCTTTCCCACCAATTTTATCTAATGGTTTATTCTGAATCTTATCACCTTTTGTTTTAATGATCTGGATTTCAAAAGTGTGTTCTGGATAAGCTTTCGCTAATTTTTCCTGAACATATTTTGTCTGGATCAGTGCAAGGCGTGATCCTCTTGATCCGATGATATATTTCATAGGTCATTTTCCTTTCTTTGTCTCTATCCCAAAAAGCTGTTCTACCATCTTCTTATAATCTGCTTGTTCCTGTCTTGTTTCTAAATGTTTTAATTCCTGAATCGGTTCTTTGATCATGCGCTGCAAGGATGCATTTAACACCTTCTTTAGAAGTTTCTGCTCTCTTGTTCCAAAATCTATTTTTCTTGATAAATATGAATAACTATCTTCCACGATCTCTGTACATTTTTCCTGCAAGGAGCGAATTGTTTCTTCCATTGGTGCCTGAAACAGCCACTGCATCGTTTCTTCTTTTGCTTTGCTGATCATCGTATTGCTTTGTCTGCAAAGTTCTTCACGTTCTGACTGATTTGCTTTAGAAATCTCTTTGATCGTATCTAAATTGATCAGATTTACCTTTGAGTCATCTGAAAGTTTTGGATCAATATCTCTTGGTGTTGCAAGATCTAAAAATGTAACTTGTTTTTCTGGCGTATAATATTCTTGTTTTACAACCACATGTGGTGCTGATGTTGCAGATACCACAATATCACATTGTTTCATGATCTCATATCTTTGTTCGTAAGAAATGATCTCAATCTCTTGAAACTCTTTCTGAACATTTCCTGCATGTGCCAGTGTTCTGCTGCATAAATAAATCTTGCCTGCTTCATATTCCTGCAGATAACGAAGTGCAAGAACTGCAGTATCTCCGCTTCCGATCACCAAGACCATTTTGTCTTTGATATCACATATTTTCTGTAATTCACAGATTCCGATATATCCAACAGATACTGGTTTCTCACTTATTCTAAACGTTGTTTTTACCTTTTTTGCACAAGTAATAGCATCTCTTACGACTTTATTTAGTTCTTTCTTGCTAAATCCCATGGTTCTTGAAAAATCCAAGGCATCTTTTACCTGTCCAAGAATCTGATCTTCTCCTAGTACCATAGATTCTAATCCTGCGGTTACTTGAAACAGATAAGAAACTGCTTTATCTTCTTCGCAATGTCTGATATATTGCTCGATCTCTGCTTTATCGAACATATCACAGTATATATTTTGTATTTTTTTGATCTGTTGTTCATCATCAAAAAAATAATAAATCTCACTGCGGTTACAGGTCGATAAGATCATCACCTGTTCAACCCCGATTTCCTCTGCTTTATGAAAAAATTCAAGCTTCTTCTGATCCGTAAATGAAATTTCATCACGAATGGTAAGATCTGCATTTTTATAATCAATTCCTAGAAATCCAAACTGCATAGAGCCTCTCCTGCAAGTTTACATGTTTTCTCAATATCTTCTTCTGTATGTGCGTTAGAAATAAACATTGTCTCAAACTGAGATGGTGCAATATAAATTCCGCGATCTAGTAAATATCCAAAATAATCTGCATACTGTTCTGTATTGGATGTCACAGCACTTTCAAAATCTCTGACTTTCTGGTCTGTAAAGAATACACTCATTAAAGATCCAATCTGATTAACACAAATATGTCCTTTTCCTGCTTCTCTTGCTGCATCAGCAAGTTTTCTTGTTTTTTGCTCTAGTCTTTCGTAAATCTGCGGATCATTTTTTAAGATATTTAATGTCTCAATTCCTGCCGTTGTTGCAACTGGATTTCCTGACAATGTTCCTGCCTGATAAACTGGCCCATCTGGAGAGATCATCTGCATGATTTCTCTTCTTCCGCCATACGCACCGATCGGCATTCCTCCACCAACAATTTTTCCAAGTGTTGTGATATCCGGCTTGATATTATAATACTGCTGTGCTCCTCCTAGAGATAGCCTAAAACCTGTAATAACCTCATCAAAGATCAATAATGATCCGTGATCTTTTGTGATCTCTCTTAAAAATTCGAGAAATCCTTCTTCTGGAAGTACTAATCCCATATTAGCTGCCACCGGTTCTACGATCACTGCTGCAATCTGATCTTTATTTTCATCAAATAGTTTTTGTACAGAATCTTTGTCATTGTATTCTGCAACTAATGTATTCTTCGTATCATCTTTTGGAACTCCGGCACTGTCTGGAACGGATGTTGTAAGTGCTCCCGATCCTGCTTTTACTAACAAACTGTCGGAATGTCCATGATAGCACCCGCGGAATTTAACGATCTTATCTCTCCCTGTAAATCCTCTGGCTGCACGGATCGCACTCATAACAGCTTCTGTTCCAGAACTTACCAGACGGCTTACTTCCATAGACGGGATCAATTCACTGATCAATTCTGCAAGGATCACTTCCTTCTCTGTTGGTGCTCCAAAAGTCAAACCGTTTTCACAAGAGTCCATGACTTTTTTGATGACTTGAGGATGAGCATGTCCTAAGATTCCAGGTCCCCATGAACATACATAATCGATATATTCATTTCCATCGGCGTCAATAATACGGTCTCCTTTTGCAGATTCCATGAATCTTGGAGTACGATTTACCGCACGGAATGCACGAACTGGACTGTTTACCCCTCCTGGAATATGTACTTTTGCTCGTTCATATAATTCTTTTGATCTTGTATCTTTCATTTTATCTTTCCTCTTCTTTCAGCCATTTTGCAACATCAAGTGCATGATATGTAATGATCATCTTTGCACCAGCACGTTTTAATCCGACCATATTTTCCATAACGATCTTTTTCTCATCGATCCATCCATTGGCCGCAGCTGCTTTTACCATAGCATATTCTCCGCTCACATTGTATGCAACGATCGGAATATTGTATTTCATAGATGCTTCTTTCATAATATCCATATAAGCAAGTGCTGGTTTGGCAATGATCAAGTCTGCTCCTTCTTCGATGTCTTCCCCAATCTCTCTTAGAGCTTCCTGTCCATTTGCCGGATCCATCTGGTATGTTTTTCTATCTCCAAATCCTGGTGCAGAATGTGCTGCATCACGAAATGGTCCATAGTATCCTGACGCAAACTTGGCACTATAAGACATGATCGGTGTGTATACAAATCCTGCTTCATCTAAAGCTTCACGAATAGCTTTCACTCGAAGATCCATCATATCACTTGGCGCAATGATATCTGCCCCTGCTTTTGCATAACTTACAGATGCCTTTGCAAGAAGCGGAAGTGTTTCATCATTTAAGATCACTCCGTCTTTCACAAGACCACAGTGTCCATGAGATGTGTATTCACAAAGACATACATCCGCAATGATCAAAAGTTCTTCATACTCTTTTTTGATCTGGCGGATCGCCTTTGGCACAATTCCATCTTCAGCATATGCACCGCTTCCAACTTCATCTTTATGATCTGGGATTCCAAAGATTAAAATTGCTTTGATCCCCGCTTCTTTGATCCTTTTAATTTCCTCTGATAAACGATCCAGCGAATACTGATAAATCCCTGGCATAGATTCTACAGGATGTTTGATATTTTCTCCTTCTGTAACAAAGATTGGATAGATCAATTCATCAATTCTCACATGATTTTCTCTTACCATATCTCTCATATAGTTGCTTGTTCTTAATCTTCTTGTACGTTCCATTTTTACTGTTCCTCGATTTCACTCTGATATATATTTTTGAATGATTTCATTGATTCGTTGTTCTTCCAATGAATCAATATCCTCTAATCCGATTTGTAATAATTCTTTATAAAATGCCTTTCGTTCCTGTTCTGTGGCAATGCATGATTTTGCAAGCTTTCTCAGACTTCCCAAGATCTGTGCGAGTTGTCCTAATTCTTTATTCAAATCTGGTTTGATCTTTTCTTTTAAATACTGTGTGATCAACGGACTCTGCCCGCCACTTGAAAATGCAGCGACAACTTCTCCTTCTTTTACATAGGATGGAAAAATAAAGCTACAATCTTCTTTCTGATCGACCGCATTGACAGGAATCTTCTTTCGTCTGCAGATCTGGCTGATCTCATGATTTGTTTTTTGATCATCGGTTGCTGCGATCACAAAATCTGCCTCATTAAAATCTTTCTCCATAAACGTTCGAAAGATTCGGCAAATCTGATCGATCTGCCGAATCTGTGTTATCATCTCTGGTGCGATCACGGTAATATCTGCTTCAAAATCTTTTAAGACTTCAATCTTACGAAGTGCGATCTTACCACCGCCGATCACTAGACATTTTTTCTTCTTTAGTTGTACAAACATTGGAAAATATGCCATTATCTCTGTGTCCTATTTTATATATTCTTTTGCGATTTCCTTGATTCCTTCTGGATGTTTTAAATTCCACTGTGAAAAGTCAAGTTCTTCACTCTCAACTGCCTGTCCTAATTTTACCAAGAACTGTGGAATATCTTCTTCTAAAATGATCCCAACTTCTTCTCCCATCTTCTCTTTTCCCTGAAGATCAGATCCATTGATATGAAGTACAAATGCAGAATAAGCAACTTTATCAATTACTTTCATACTTCCGTGGAATCCAATCTCTCCGATCTGATGTGTTCCGCAAGAAGACATACATCCAGAAATATGAATCTTAGGCAGTGAACCATCCTTTAATCCAGCTTCTCTTTCTGCTTCGATCACTTTGTGTAACAATCCTTGAGAATCTCTTAATCCAACCTGACAGATCGTTGCTCCGATACAAGATACAGATGTCTCAAACAACGTTTCTGCACCATCGTCTGTCGCATCTAAAACTTTCTTTGCTTCATCTCCTGTCAGATTGATGATGTACATTGTCTCATCTGGTGAAATTCTTGCTTCCACTTCATCCATATCTTTGATCACATCATAGATCTCTCCTAATTTCTCAGGTTTTGGACAGCCACCGAATGGGTGATAAGAAACTGCATATAATCCTTCCTGTTTCTGATCGATCACTCGTTTACCAGATACTTTACTTCCATCTCCCTGTTTCTTCACTTCAGAAATTTCTACATGAAGATCAAGATCCTGTCCAGATGCGAAAACTTCATCTAATTTCTCATGGAAAGCTTTGATATATCCTTCTTCACCTAAAGTCTCCTGCATATAACGCGTTCTTGCTCTTCCACGTTGTTTATAATTTCCATGTGCGATGAATGTTTCTCTCATTGCACAAATATAATAAAGAATCTTCTCTGGTTGTACATTCTCAGCAACTTTCAGTCCAAATCTCGCATTGTTACCAAGTCCTCCAGCACTGTAAACATCAAAGTTTCCATCTTCCCTTGCCACAAATCCAAGATCACGGAATGTTGCATGTGTCTCATTAGCTGGCCCGTTTGAAAATCCAACTTTTAATTTTCTTGGCATAACTTCTTTTTTGATAAATGTCATCAAATATTCTCCAGCTGCTTCGGCATATGGAAGAACGTTAAAATATTCTCCTTTTTCAACACCTGACAATGGAGATACGGTTACATTACGTGGAAAATCTCCACCTCCACCCATTGTGACAATACCATGATCTAATCCACCTTCCATGATTCCATAAATTGCTTCTGGCTGTAAGTTATGTAACTGAATCGTCTGACATGTCGTCAGGTGAACTTTATCTACATTATATGTTTTAATACTGTCTGCGATAAATTTTAATTTATCTTTTGTTAAATGGCCACCTGACATACGAAGACGGATCATACTTGCTTTTCCATCTTTCTGTGCATAACTTCCGTAACCACCGGAAAATCCTTTGTAATCTGCTTTACTTAATTCTCCTGCATAAAACTGGTCTGTCTTTTCTTTAAATGCTGGCAGGTCTTGTTTCCATTCCTGTGGATTGATCGTTTCCATATGTAAAATTCCTTTCTGAACATTTTGTTTCTTTTATTATGTAAATCCTTATAAAATACCACATTTGTCTTATCATACCACATTTACATAATTGTTTGAATGATTTCTTTCCTTTTCTACAAGAAATGATTCGATTGCTTTTGCAAGGTTTTTATGTCCTTTTTCATTCATATGTTCCATATCTGCCTTACTTGGCTTGGCTACATCACTTGCTGCAAGGAAATCACATCCATACTTCCATGCAATCTTTAAATAAGTCTGTTTTAATTGCTTGGATACTTTCACAGAATGCTGGTCAAATTCAAGATCAAATCCTGGTTTCCATACATCTTCTCCTAATTCGATCGGAGATACTAATAAAATATCGATCGCTGGATCAGCTTTTCTGATCTGCTGGATCAGTTTTTCAATTCCTTTTCCGATGCGATCTGCACTTGCATGGTTATATGTTTTGCAGTCATTGGTTCCAAGCATTAAAACAACCTGGTCAAGTGGTGCGTGTGTCTCTAAGAGCATTGGAAGTACTTTCGCTCCATTTCTTCCATCTCTTGTCGCATCGTCAAATACACTGGTTCTTCCACATAATCCTTCTTCTATAATTCGATATCCTTTATCGTAAAGCTTCTCTGCTAAAATTCCTGTCCATCTTGTTTCTCTGTCATATCTTCTTGTTGTACCTGGGATCAGTCCGTATGTATTGGAATCTCCGAAGCATAATATCTCTTTCATCTCTGTCACCTTCTTCGTTGTATTTCATATAATTCTAATAGGAATAATATGATTATAAGAAATATGAGTTTGATTGTCAATAGGTTTTAAATAGAAAAATACCCTATAGGATATAGATTTTTCCTATAAGGTATTATACGTTATTATTATATGAGATTAATTTATAAAGGGCTTAATCATTCTTCTTCCCAAACAATAAACTTACGATCACACTTAAAACAATCGTGATCACCATATCAGGAAGTGTGTTTCCAAGAATCGTATCGACACCCATCAGCCAGCGATATGCGATAAATCCAACTACCCATACGATCATATTCTGAATACATACAGATTTTCTTGAGAAATCCTGATGAAGGATAAAGAAATCTGCGATCTGTACAGCGATCATTGGTGCAAAGACTGATCCGATCAGATATAAGAAATCTGTGATATCGTCCATCGGATAAACAATTGCCCCAATCATTCCGATCACTGTTGCCGCGACAGCGATCCATTTTCCATTGATATTCTTAGATAGGGATTCACTGGAAATTCCGGCAGACCAAGCATCTAAGAATGTTGTTGTTACAGTTGAGAATACGATAATTAATAATCCTGCAATTCCAAGTCCTGCTTTTACCATGATCTGTGCGATATCGGATTCTCCTGTAAAGATAGAGATTCCCATACCGATCACATACATCCAGCAGCTGACCAATCCATAAACGATCACACTTGCCCATGTTGCTTTCGTTGGTTCTTTAGCTTCTCTTGTGTAGTCACTGATCAGTGGCAGCCATGATAATGGCATGGCCACTGCAAGTTCTACAGCTGCTCCGAAAGTTAATCCATCATTTGCAACCGGCTTTAATGAACCATGTCCGAAAATAATAAAACTTAAAACTAATGTCAAAATAAATAATGCTGCCATTGCAACCGTATTGATCTTTCCTAAATTTTCAATTCCTACCAGAATCCAGATAATGATCAATCCTCCGATAATGACTGGCCATACCCAGTTCGCAATATTGAAGATTCCTGCTGCTGCTAATGATCCGTCATAGATCATGATCGCTGTCCATCCAACTAACTGCAGGATATTTAACACTGCAAATAACAAAGCTCCCGTTGATCCAAAACTCATTTTTACCGTTTCCATTGCACTTTTTCTTGTCTTTCCACCGATAAATCCGGCAAAAAACATCATACCACATCCAATGATATGTCCAATGATGATTGCTAATAATCCTGTAGAAAATCCTAAAGATGCGAAATATGTACCTGTTAAAATTTCTGCCAAGGACACTCCGGCTCCAAACCAGATCAGTCCATTTTCAAAAATTGATGTTCTTCTGCTACCCATTGTCTATGCCTCCTCTTTCCATTCATCTTTTAAATCAAATGCATGATTCATTGGTCCGCTTCCAGCTCCAAGATCTAACATATCTGCCAATGCTCTTGAAATATAGTCTTTTGCACGCTGTACAGAAATCTTAAGGTCAAAACCTTTGGCAAGATTTGCTGCGATAGCACTTGAAAGAGTGCATCCTGTTCCATGTGTATTTGGGTTATTGATTCTTTTTCCTTTAAACCAGGAAACTTCTTCTTTTGTATATAAAAGGTCATTTGCATCGTTAATATTATGACCACCTTTTAATAACACTGCGCATCCAAGATCTTCATAGATTGCTTTTGCAGCCGCTACCATGTCTTCTTCTGTGTGAATCTCCATTCCACAAAGAATCTCAGCTTCTGGAATATTCGGTGTAATTACCGTAGCGATCGGTAATAATTCTTTCTTTAATGTATCTACGGCATCTTCTTCTAATAATCGTGATCCGCTTGTTGCTACCATCACTGGGTCAACAACGATATTTTCCGCTTTATAATGCTGTAATCTTTCTGCGATCGTTTTGATCAGTCCGCTTGAGGAAACCATCCCGATCTTGACTGCATCGGGTCTGATGTCTTCAAAAACTGCGTCGATCTGTTTCTTTAAGAATTCTGGATCTGCTTCTAATATTCCTGTTACGCCGGTTGTATTCTGGGCCGTCAGTGCTGTGATCGCACTCATTGCAAATACACCATTCATTGTCATGGTCTTTAAGTCAGCCTGAACTCCAGCGCCTCCACTGGAATCACTTCCAGCGATTGATAATGCTGTTCTCATAAGTATCTCTCCTTTTCTCTCTTATGCATTATTTTTCTATTGCGATCAAAAGTGGTGCTCCCAGTTGACCGCATTGTTTCGTATCATTGTAAATTCTTCCATAATAGGAATCCTTTATCATACGAAAAAAACGGAAAGCTACTGATTTTGTAACTTTCCGTATGTTCGCGACTTATCATCTTCGTTTCCTACGTTGGCATTACCCAAATCAGGTTCAAAGGTCGAAAGTTTTACTTTCCTCTCAGCCTGTTTAACAAGCTCCCTGTTTTTATAACTTAATAAGTATATAGCAAGTTTCTCTAAAAAGCAAGTTTCTATTTTCGTACTTTATTGCTTTTTTTAATTTTCAGCTTATTTTTCTTGCCTTTCTTGGAAATATCGTTAACCCTAACTTTTTCATAATAAATTCTTTCCCCAAAAATAAATTTTAAATCTCTTTTCCTTTTGTCACGATCACATGAATGATAAATGGAATAAACAATGTGATAAATGCTGCATATCCAAGGTACGCATATCCCTGTTTTACAACTGCCAACAATCCAAACTGTGCGATCGCAAATGCTAAAAATGTAAAGATCAGTGTTGCAATGGCATTTCTTACTAAATGTCCATTCTGTCTTTCCTGCTCAGATCTCATACGACGCTCTACTGCATTGACACATCTTGTTACGATTCCAGAGATCATGTTTACCGCCGTTGAAATAGATCCAAGGATGATCAAAACAGAGATGATCGGTGTTAATAATCCTGAAGATACTCCATTTTGTACTAAAACTAACATAGGAACTGTTGCTGTTACAAGGTCTGCTGCGTATGCAACGGCTAATAATCCGATGATGGATAATTCCATTGCAAAGAAATTAAATACAAAAATCTCAATGGCTGCTTTGTTGATCTGCTTCTTATCTGTCACAGGTTCCATATGCTGGTACATAACAGATACAGATGCTAACTGGAAGAAGAAATATAAAACTGCAGAATATAAGGCTGGTCCAAAAGCTCCGCTTTCTCCAGAGATCACAGGCATCTTTCCTGATACTAAGTTAGAGATTGCTGCTGTGATCGCATCCCACTGTACGATGATGTTTGGTACTAATACAAGAACTAATCCGATCAAGATCAGTACACTTAAAGTAGATGCACATTTCCTTACGACACTTGTTCCAAAGAGTGCGATCACAAAAATAAATGCCGCTATGATCAATGTACATACCCAGTATGGGATTCCAAATAGCATTTGAAGTGTTGATCCGCCTGTTGCAAATGCTGCAGCGGATGCCGTTCCGATCATGATCAGATAACAGATTTCATATAGATTTGACATGATCGGTCTTGTCTTTCCATATAAACTGTCAGAAAAACTTCTGTAATCATATGTTTTATGTTTGTATGCATAACGCATTCCATACCAGAAAAATAATGCATATAATCCTTGTGTGATCAGTGGCATTAACAGACACCAGATTCCGTAGTTGATAAAATACTGATAAATCTGTGCTCCGGAAGCAAATCCACCTCCGAACTGTGTCGTAAATGCCACGAATGCGATTCCCATGGCAAGAGGCATCTTACTCTTGTCAACTAGTAAACTTTTTTTGCCGCTCATTTTGTCGTCCTCTCTTTTCTCTTAATGTAGTCTGATATTCTAGTTTTCATCGATCTTGATCATTTTTCCTGGATTCAAGATCAGCTTATCATCAAATGCACGTTTAATAGACTTATATAGTTCGATCATTCTTGGTCCCGCAAATTCCTCTAAGAAATCAAGACGTCCGTTTCCTATTCCATGTTCTCCGGATAACTGTCCACCAAGTTTTTTTGATAATGCATATAATTCTGTTAATGATTCATGGGTTGCCTTCTTCCAATCCTCATCGCTCATCTCTGGTCCACGAAGCATTTCGGTATGAATATTTCCATCTCCGCAATGACCACATGGCTCTACGCGGATTCCATGTGCAGATGCAATCTTCTTTGCCTGTTTTACATATTCTGCAATCTCTGATCTTGGAACAACAACATCACATTCTTCCTGTGCAACGGAATCTGCCTTCATTCCTTCAAGAATTGCTCCTCGTACTTCCCACACAGATGCCGCACGTTCTGGCGTTCCTGCGATATTACAATCTAAAGCTCCATTTTCTAATGCCGCTTCTGCAGCTGCTTCTACTGCACGATCAAGTTCTTCTTTGCTTGATGCATCATACATAACGATCAATACCGCTTCTCCGTGTTTCACTGGAAACAGTTTATGTAGACTTCTTTCTACAATATCGATCAATTCTCTTTCCAAAAATTCAATCGCTGTTGGAACAAATGGCAGATCTAATACTTTTGGCACCATATCAGCGCATTCTTCCAAGCTTCTAAATGGCATAACCAATGTACTTGAACATGTTGGTGCAGGCAATAACTTTAACGTAACTTCCGTCAAAATACATAAGATTCCCTCAGAACCAATCACTAAATCTTTCACATCAAATCCTGTTGTATTCTTTACGACATTGGATGAGAAATTCATGATGGAACCATCTGGCATAACTGCTTCAATACAACGGACAAAGTCTCTTGTAAGACCATATCTTACCGCTTTCATTCCACCTGCGTTGGTAATGACATTTCCACCGATAGAAGCTGTTTTTTCTCCTGGATCGGGTGGGTAGAATAATCCTTCTTCTTTAGCTGCCGCCTGAATATCAATTAACAATGCTCCTGGCTGTGCCGTGATCGTCTGGTTCTTGTGATCCACTGGAAAAATCTTATTCATACGCATCACAGATAACATGATTCCACCGTATTTACAAGTTGCTCCACCTGCAAGTCCTGTTCCAGCCCCACGGCAGACAACTGGAATATTCTGCTCGTAAGCATATTTCATGATTTCTGAAACTTCTTCTTTATTCAATACTTCCACGTATAATTCCGGTGGAAATACTCCATATTCCGGCATCTCGTCTTTGTAATATTCTTTTGCGATCTCATCGCCGACCCATACACGTTCGTTGTCTGTGATCTCAATGATCTTATCAAAATCTTCCTGGGTCATCTTCTTATATGGATATGGCATCTTATTCGTCCCCTTTCTGTTCTTTTACTAATTCTGTCAGATATGGAACGACTTTGTACAGGTCATCTACGATACAATAGTGTGCCACATTGAAAATCTGAGCTTCTGGATCATTGTTGATCGCTACGATGCATTCAGATCCTGTCATACAAGATGTAAACTGAATCGCACCAGAAACTCCACAAGTAATGATCAGTTTTGGACGAACAGTTCTTCCAGATAATCCAACCTGATGTGCAACATCCCCAAAACCATTCTCGATCATCGGTCTTGTAAATGCTAACTGTCCACCTAAAGCTTTGGCTAATTCTTCACACATTTCCACATCTTTTTCATTGCGGACCCCTCGTCCTGCTACAACTAAGACATCTTCATCTTCAATGTTCTTTGTCTTCTCGATCACTTCGGATTTTAAGATCTCGATCGGAGATTGTTTCATCTCTTCCTTCACTGAACAGACAATAACCTCTCCTTTTGTGCTCTCAACCTTCTGTGCCGCATCCATAACTCTGTATCTTACAGTTGCAAACTGTGGTCTTGATTTTGTGATAGAAATCTGAGCCATGATATTTCCACCAAATGCTGGACGAATCTGTACCATGTCTGTGTTTGACTTAATATCAAGGGTTGTACAATCAGCTGTTAATCCTGTATGGAATCTTGTTGCCAGTCTTGGGGCTAATGATCTTCCAAGTGCTGTTGCTCCAATCAAGACAGAACTTGGTTTCTGTGCTGCGATACATTCTGCAACAACATCTGTATAACAGTCTGCTCTGAATCCTTCTAAGGATTCATCCTCATATGCAAAGACCTGATCAACTCCATAGTCTAGAAGTTTATGTGCATTCTCAATGGTTCCTGTTCCACCTGCGATCACGCATTTGACTTTAAAATTTACTTTCGAAGCCATCTTTCTTGCTTCACCGATCAATTCAAATGCAACTGGATGAATGTCTCCACGTTCTTGTTCTACAAAGATCAAAAAATCTTTCCATTTGTCTTTATCAAATGATCCTGCTTTCTGCTCAAAGCTGATTGCTTTTTCCGGACATTGTCTGACACACATTCCACACATTCGGCAAGTGTCCCCAACAACAATCCCATTATCTTCAAAACTTAATGCCCCAAACGGACATTTTTCCACGCATTTACCACATAGACTGCAGCGTTTTGCATCAAATTTTATTAGTTCCATGTCATCTCACCTAAATCACTTTCTTATTCACTAATACGTCAAATAATTGTTTTGTCTTTTCTTTTGCATCTCCGTCAAAATAAACCTGCTTTTCTACTTCTGGCGGTGCAAACATTTTCTCTACTGCGGTTGGTGATCCGACAAGTCCATATTTGCTTAAGTTCTGATCTGCCATATCTTCAAATGTCATGATCTTCACTGGGCGGTCTTTGGACTGTTTCTGCAGTAAATAAGATGGTAATCTTGGTACACACATGTCTTTGTCAACTGTGATCAGACATGGATATGGAATCTTTGAAGTCTGTGATACACTGACTAAATCCTGTTTTACCTGAATAGACTCGCTGTCTGCATCTACGATCTCAGACACCCATGCTGCATGTGGGATTCCTAAATGCTCTGCGATCGCTGGCCCAACCTGAGCGGTATCTCCATCGGTTGTCTGCTTTCCACAAATAATAAGATCTATATCTCCGATCGCAGTGATTCCCTGAGATAGTGCATAAGATGTTGCAAGCACGTCTGCTCCTGCAAACTTGCGGTCAGATAAAATGACTGCATCATCTGCTCCCATCGTATACGCATCTCTCATCATCTCCTCAGCCTGTGGAGGTCCCATGGTGAGAACTGTAACACTTCCTCCTACTTTCTCTCTTAATTGTAATGCTGCTTCCAGGGCAAATAAATCATAAGGATTCGTTCTTGTCTCCCCGGATAAACGCTTCATTGCCCCTGTTTCTGGGTCAATGTCAACTTTAGTACCTGCCGGTACCTGTTTCATACATACTAGAATTTTCATTGTTCTGCTGCTTCTTTCGTATTATTTGTTACTCTTTCACTTTAACTGATTAACGTAACACTACTTATTATACGACACCATTTTTTTATTGTCGAGTTAATCATACAAAAAAATAGCATCTGTTGTTTATTTTTTCGTAACAAATGCTATTTCCTTATCTATTTTTCTTCTATTCGTCATCGTCACCGACGATCACTGGCTCTTTTTCTATCACTTGTTGTGGTTTCATCGCCTGATTCCCAACTGGTGCCAACAATACTTTTCCTGTTCCACGGTATACATTAACCAAGCCTTCGCCACTCGCTGCTGAGCCGAGCAAAGATTTTCCTGCTCGTTCTACCGTAAAATCAAGACTTCCGCTCCATGCGATCGCCAAGTTTCCGTCAATCTTTACAACATCATCTTCTAATGTGATCTCAACTAATTCTTCTCTTGAACAATCAGATTCTATGCACACAACTCCACTTCCTTTTAACCCAAGGTTGAAGAATCCTTCCCCGCCTGCAAATGCAGAAGAAAATGTCTTTCTTCTGACTGCTTTTTGTTTTAACGTAGATTCACATGCTAAAAACAATCCGTCATCTAATACGATCGAATTTCCCCATTCGTCAAGATCTAATAAAATGATATGTTTATATGTAGGTTCTAAAACAAGAGTTCCATCTCCTGTATATTCTGGCTTGATCACAGATTCTCCAGTTACTTTTCCTCGGATCGTCTTGGATAAGAAATCTCCTGCTCCTTTAATTCCTGTTGACGCAGAGACATCTCCTGCCATCCACTGCATGGCACCTGACTGAATCGTTACATTTCCTCTGGATAGTTCGCATTTTAGCTGACGTTTTCTTACATTCATCTGACTGCAGAAGAATGCTAACTGGGCATCTTCTGGCATGACACTTAAGTCTCTCTGATATTCGATAACTTCAAATGGTCCTGATTTGTCGATGATCTTTACATCGTCGTTGTCACTGAAATTGCTGATTTTATACATAATCTTTCCCCTTCCTGTTTCTTCTATAAACTTTTGATCTTTTTCTGAATAAATTTCTTCATAATATTCATAAAACTTTTGCATTACCAATGGCATTTGCAACATTCCAGATACAATAAATTGATTTCGATCAGATGATACCTTCATATACATTTGATTATTAATTGCTGTTTCTGATAAAAACATATCATATAACTGTGTTTCAAAAATCCGATTCGATACTGCTACAATCCCATTTTTATCCTTTAAGAAGCCAAACGTAACTCCCAAATCTATAATCGGTGTTTCTCGTTTAAATGGAAAGTCAACTCCTGCAAATAAAATGTTTTGAAGCATTTCTTTTAACTGCGGATGATCTAACAACTTTTTGGTCATATCATCAAACAATGTGTTTGGTTCTTTTAACAAAACCTTGACTGCACTTAAAATTCCTTCTCTTGTCCACACTTGAACATCGGATACTCTTTCATCTAATAACTGACATATCTTTGAAACCAAATATGGATATCCTGACGTATAATCATATAAAATCCGACTGATTTCTTTTACATCCATACCTGTACGATGTTCCTGCTCGTATTCTTGTATCATTGTCTGAATATCACTTACAGAAAAGCTCATCTCAATATTAAAATCAACTGCGATATTCCATGGACTGTTATATTTCGATTCTTCTTGTGGATGTAGTTTTAACTTTAATGTTTTAATATCGTAAACACCTGCAAGAATTACAGAATGAAATGTTACATCTTTTCCTTGCTGACATTTTAAATATTTCTCTCTTAGAAGTCCAAGGAAAGATAAGAAAATCTGATTGTCTGAACTTTTGTCTACTTCATCGATCATTAGAACTACCTTTTTACCGCATTTTCTGCATAGGTTGCTGATTTTTGTTCCTAATGATCTCATAGGAAATCTCTCAGAGATTGAATGATTCCATTCCTCTAAAACTTTTTCATCTACATTCTGCTCTCGCAAACACTCTTCAATATCAAGTGAAAGTCCTTCGGCAAGACTTCCCAGAGATTCAAAATATTCATCGGCAGCTTCAAAACTTAAACTCAAAACCAGATAATCTTGTTTTCGCAATTCTTTTTCCAGAAGATAAAGCAAGGTTGTCTTACCATATTGTCTGGCTCGATTGATCGTAAAGTATTGTCCTGATTCGATATATTGATTGATAATCTGCTGAATCCTGTTGCTAAGATCAACCATATAATTTTTCTCCGGGATACATGTTCCTGTTGTACAAAACTTCTTAGCCATAAACCCCAACCTCCTTTCTTGTCCACTCTCTATTAATTACACCCTTATTCTACAATTCATCAAAATCAAATATCATTGGGATTGTGCTTTCCTGATAATATTTCTGTTCTTTTTCAAAATAAGCTTCTAATCCTTTATAGTCTTGTTCGTGCTGTGCTTTATTAAGATATCGATTATATTCTGCTTTATGAATATCACGGATGATCACTGGAACAATATTATGATCCAGACATTGTTTTAGAATGATCATACGCCCGACTCTCCCATTTCCATCCTGAAATGGGTGAATATTCTCAAACTGTGCATGAAATTTAGCAATATCGTATAATGTAATTTTCTCTGCGTTATGATACTTTTCTAATAACTGATGAATCTTTTCTGGAACTTCTTGTGGCAATGCTGTCTGGATATCACTGACTCTGTTTGCACGCTTTCTCCACCCACCAATTGCATATCCATTTGCTCGATCTTCAAAAACACCTTCCTTTAAATTTTTATGCATATTTTTTATGATATCTTCTGACAAAGGTTTTTCCATACATTTCATTACATAATTAAACATTTTGAAATGACCATTCATTTCTTCTATATCTTTTGTTCGAAAAATCATGTCTGGATCATCCACATATAAAGTTCCTGTTTCAAACATACTTGCTGTCTGTTTCTCTGTTAAGGTACTTCCTTCAATTCGATTGGAATTATACGCCATACTCCTCTGTGTATAACCGTATACTCCGCTTCGATCCTGTTTTTTAAATTCTATTTGCAGTCTGTCTTTTAATCGTTTTATATATGTTTCATTTTCCATGATTTTATCTCACCTCTTTTATTTAATCTGTTATTTTTAAGTATAGCATGAATTATGAATTTCTACATCTATTCTTTTAGAAGTCTATCCAATAATACTTCCCGATTATTTATAAACATCTCCGTAATCTGATAACTTTCCGTCTCCTCATACTCACATAAATGAATCCTACCATCATCAAAACAATAAATGTCAGCGTCTGGAATTCCTAGTAAAATCGGTGAATGTGTAACAATAAAGAACTGTGCTCCTTTTCTTGCACATTTATATATCTCCATTAATAATGTTAATTGTCTTTGTGGTGATAATGCCGCTTCTGGCTCATCAAAAAGATACAATCCATTGGGCTGTAGATTATTTTGTGCTAATGCCAAGAAACCTTCTCCGTGTGATCTCTCATGATATCTGGCTGAATCTATTCCACCATATTCTTCTTCCTTCGTTGCAACATTATAGAAACTTTCTGCTCTAAGAAAATATCCCCATTTTTCCTTCCGATATCCTTTTACAACTCTGATGGCATCGCATAATTCGGAGTGTGTATCATGCGTAGAAAATACATAGTTTTTCGTTCCACCTTCTGGATTAAATCCATGAGCTATGGCAATTGCTTCTAATAATGTAGACTTTCCACTTCCATTTTCTCCAACAAAAAAGTTGATTGAATTTTGAAATTCTAGTCTTTCAACATCTTTTAATGCTTCTATTTGTTTTAGATAACTGTCATCATCTATTTTATTCCAGTCAAATATTACGCCTTGTATAAACTGATCATTCATTGGATTTTCCTTTCTATCATGATAAGCTTCTTCCTAATCCTTTTATATTTTATCAAAAAAAGATATGACACGAAACTGTCTTTTCATATCATATCTTTCATATTTCTTATATTTTCATTTTTCTACATACTCAATAGCCTATAGATAATAAACTATCCTACATTGCTTTCCTGTATATCTCAGCAATTTCTTCCTGTGTAAATACAACCGGATTGTTCTGAATACTTGCCGCAGATACTTTCATACAGTTCTCTGCCATCCAAGGAATATCTTCTTCGGATAATCCAAGGTCAGATAGTGTACAAGCAAGGTCGATATCTTTTAACAGACTTCTTAATTTACCAGCAAGATCTTCTGCGGTAACCCCGCCAAAGATTCTTGCGATCTTAGCAAATTTGAAGTGGTTTCCTTTATGAGATGCTTCTACGATCACTGGTGTTAATGCTGCAAGTCCCTGTCCGTGGACAATGTCTTTTAGTCCGCTGGCTGGATGTTCCATTCCATGTGCCAGAGTGACACCTGCTGTATTGATGACCATTCCACCGATCGTTGATGCCAGTGTGATCTTCTCCCATGCTTCTTTGCCGCCTTCACCTTTATATACTTTGACAAGGTTTCCTGCGATCAGTTCCATCGCATATAAACTTAGGGCATCTGTAAATGGCTGTGCGATCTTTGATGTGTATGCTTCCATGCAGTGGCATAATGCGTCAAATCCAACAGATGCAAGTATATGTTTTGGCATTGTCATCATGCATTCTGGATCAACAATGGATACTTTTGCAACGATCGCATTGCAACGTAAGGATTTCTTATCTCCATTTTCCGGATTTGTAAGAACTGCAAATCCATTTCCTTCGGATCCTGTTCCACATGTTGTAGGAATTAAGATCAATGGTAATGCTTTATCACTTTGTAATCTGTTATAAATGTAATCGTTGATATCTCCGTCATTGATACTTAAGAATGCGATTGCTTTTGCACAATCCATGATGCTTCCGCCACCGATCGCTACAACGACATCACATCCATTTGCCTTGGCAAAATCAGCGCCTTCCATCGCCGTTGTTGTTAATGGATTCTGTGCAACTTTATCAAATAGTACATGGTCAATTCCTGCTTTAGACAGACTGTTTGTTACTTTATCATATAAACCAGATTTCTTTGCACTGCTTCTTCCAGTTACGATCAGTGCTTTCTTACCATATGGTTTTGTAAGCTCTCCTGTTTCTAAGACTTTACCGCTTCCAAATGCAATATTGACTGGAAGGAAGTAGTTAAAGTTAATTGCTGGCTGTACTTCTACTACATTTTCGGTAGCATTGACAGCTCCAAGTGCTTCTTCGAAAGTATGATCTTCTTCCACTGTTTCTTCTTCATCAACGGCAACATCGATGTGAGATCCAAATTTTTCTTTGTATTTTAATTTACATACAATGAAGAAGATAATTCCAAGAACAGCCCATCCACCAGCCATTGCCCATTCCTGTGGTACAAGGTTTGACCCTGATCCTGGGATAATATACATCGCGACCATAAATCCTGACATTAAGACTGCCAATACACCAACAATCTTATAATGTTTTACTTTGTATGGACGTGCCATTTCTGGTGCTTTCTTTCTTAAGATGATGAAAGATAAGGAAACCATACAGTATGCAAGACAGCATCCAAAGTTACCTGCATCGACGATCCATACTAACATTTTACGTCCAAATAATGGAGCTAATATGGATAATCCACCGATCAAGTATAATGCATTCACTGGTGTTTTGTGTGTTTTATGTAATTTACGGAAAGTTCTTGGAATCATATAAGATTCAGCCATGGAATACATTGCACGGCTACCACCAATTAAAAAGGAGTTCCAACTTGTAACGATTCCACACATACCACCGACGATCAATACTTTTGACATGATACTGCTGTGGAATGCTTTTGCCATTGCATCAGCTGTAACAAGTCCTGATCCTGCCTGTGAAGATGAAATATCAGATGGACTCATAACATAACCAACACCTAAGATGATCAGCGCATAAAATGCAACTGCTAGTACGATAGATAAGATCATGATCATACCGATTTTTTTAAGCGGCACATTGATCTCTTCTGCTGCCTGTGGGATAACATCAAATCCAATAAAGAAGAATGGTGTCATAACCGCAACACTCATGATCGCTTTCATAGTAGTTGACGCACTATCTCCTGCAAATAATTGTGGTGTTAAATTGCTAGCATCTCCACTGACTACAGATGCTACAATCAGAAGGATTCCAACTCCACCGATGATCACTGTTAAAACTGTCTGTAAAGTTGCAGCTGTCTTCGCACCTTTGATATTGATAAATGTGATAAAGAATGCTACGATCATCGCAACTGCAAGCCATGATGCATAAATATCAAATCCTGCAACAGTATACAGATATCCTTTTAAGAATCCAGGATAAATATAAGTGATAATTGTAGGAAGTGCACATGCTTCAAAACATACAACACTGACATATCCTAAAATGATCGCCCACGTACAGATAAATGAACCAACCGGTCCCATTGCCTTGTAACTAAATACATGTTCTCCTCCACACTGTGGCATTGCTGCAGTAAGTTCTGCATAAGTAAGTCCTACAAAGAATACCATGATACCACCGATCGCAAAACCGATGACAGCTCCTAAAACTCCACCTCGACCGATCCAGTCTCCGGTTGAAACAACCCATCCCCAACCGATCATAGCGCCAAATGCAATGACAAGAATGTCCCATGCACTAAATACTTTGTCAAATTCTGATTTTTTCTTTTCCATTATATATCATTCCTTTCTTGCTTCACATTCTGTTTAAAGTTTCGAAAGAAAAAAGGCGCTAAAAGATCCTTATCTCTTAACGCCTTTGTTAGAATGTAAATGTATTTTATTTTAATTTTCAAATCGCAGATCAATCAACTGCATGATATATTTTGCTGTTTTTTCAAGTCCAAGAATACTAGAATCGATCATCATATGTCTGGTACGACAATCTCTCATATCAGAGCTTGTCATATATTCATATCTTGACTTCAACATCCCATCATTATATTTTACAAGTTTTTGTGCTTCTTTTTGTGATACACCTTTTTGCTCCATGATATGTTTCACTTTATATTCTTCTGGTGCATATACAAAGATATTTAAGCAGTCATCCCTGTCTTTTAATATATAGTTACTACATCTTCCGATAATGACACAAGATGATTTTGCCGCCAGTTTATGAATAACCTCAAACTGTGTGTAAATAACACGGTTTGTAAGATTCGCATATCTTGGTCCAAAGGTTGTGTCAAATTCATATTTGACATTTTCTTCTCCGGAATCGGCTTTTTCTACCAGATCCCTGTCAACTCCAAGTTTCTCTACGACCTGATCTACTAAATCTCTGTCGTAAAATGGAATTCCAAGTGATTCGGCAACCATCTTTCCAATGTCCGGACCACCGCTTCCGTATTCACATCCGATATTTACGATAAAATGTTTCATTTACATTCCTCCCTGATATTTTGATCTTTTTTCAAAGATATTATTTTATGCTAAGGATTCTACAGCCTCCTTCATGATCGCAAATGCTTTATCACATTCTTCTTCTGTTACGATCAATGGTGGGATTGTACGGATCACACTGCTTCCGATGGCTGTTACTAACAGTTTTCGATCAAAACATGCATGTTTAATATCAACTGCGTTTAATGTGTCATCAAATTCGATACCTGTTAATAATCCCTGGTGTCTGACCTCTTTTACATGAGGAAGTCCTTTTAATTTCTCAGCAAAGTAATCTCCAACTTTCTTTGCATTTCCAGCCAAGTCGCGATCGATCAGTTCATTAACTTCTGCTAATGCTGCTGCACAGCTGACTGGATGTCCACCAAATGTTGTTCCATGAGATCCAGGTGTAAATGCTTTAGCAACTTCTGCTGTTGCACAGATTGCTCCGATCGGCATTCCTCCACCTAAGCCTTTTGCCATGGATACGATGTCTGGTTTGATTCCATAGTTCATATAAGACATCACTGCACCTGTTCGACACCATCCTGTCTGAACTTCATCGATCAAGAGTAACATATCATTTTCATCACAAAATTCTCTTAATCCTTTTATGAATTCCTGTGTTGCTGGATGAACACCACCTTCACCCTGTACTGGCTCGATCATGATCGCGATCGTATTTTCTGTACATGCATCTTTAAATGCCTGAAGGTTATTATATGGTGCGTATGAGAATCCATAAGTCATTGGTCCAAATCCGACCTGACATCCATTTCCCGGCTGTCCTGTTGCTGACATTGCTCCGAATGTTCTTCCATGGAATCCCATCTTCGCTGTTACGATATGATAATGGTTTGGTCCGTATTTTTCGATTCCGTATTTACGAGCCATCTTGATCATTGCTTCATTTGCCTCTGTACCAGAGTTCTGATAGAAAATCTTATCCATTCCAATTGTTTCACATACTTTTTCAGCAAGCAGTGCCTGAGGAATTGTGTATGGATAGTTGAATGTATGCATGATGTCGCCAACCTGATCTTTGACTGCTGCTACAACCTTTTCATTACAGCTTCCTGCGTTATTTACTGCGATTCCTGCATAGAAGTCGAGATATTCCTCACCATTTTCATCGTACATATACATATCTTTTGCTCTCTCTGCAAGGAAATCAAAACGTTCGTATGTCTCGATCATATATTTGTTTACTTTATCTTTAATATCCTGACTTGTTAATCCTGTATCTTTTAATCTCATATCTGCTTCCTCCTCATGATGTTATTGGTTATTTAACTTCTCTGGGCCAGATTTTGTTTATCTTTTTCATTGATAAACTTTAAATAATAAAAAGAAAAGCAAGGGAAACTTATCCTGTTGGTAAGCGCCCTTGCTTAATTTCTATCCTTTATTTTGTACAACTATACAATAACACTGGAGGATTGAATTGTCAATATATCTTTGTTGTTTTTTGAAATTTCTTTATTTTTATCTTTTATAATATATTTTATTATTATATTGTATATTTTTTCTTAGTGTTTTATTGTTTTTTAATTTTTTTGTAAAATATTATATATTACATCTGTCCATTATATTGAACATATCATTTTATCATCTTACTACTTCCGTATGATACTTACCGATAATCTACAAACACACAGATAAAACTTGTCTTTTGTTGTGTTTCATTTTTATAATTATGTTTTTTATCTGTTTCAAATCGATAGATTTCCCCTTTTGTGATCTTCTGAACATCTTCACCACACTCAATCGTAAGTTCTCCATCTGTAACTGAAAGATATTCTCTTGTCTTCTCCCCATGGCTGCCACTGATATATTTGCCCCCTGGTTCGATATCAATGCGGTAAATCTCTAATTGGTGATTATCTTCATATGGAAAACATGTCCATACTTTGTATTCACCGATCATTTCTTTTGTTGGTGTCATCTGATCTGGTGTTACAAGGCAAGATTCCATTGGCGGAGCATCAATTAATTCTTGGAATTCGATTCTTAATCCGCTTGTGATCTTTCCTAAAACACCTAACGATGGATTTGCTGTTCCTTTCTCAATCTGAGCTAACATACTTTTACTAACACCTGTTTGTTCTGATAGTACATCAAGACTCATGCCCTTGGAAGTTCGAATTCTTTTTAGGTTGACAGCTACATTGTGAGATAGGTATGATTGATAATCCATAGAAGACTCCTTTTTGCTTTTATTATCAGTTTCTTCATTTCTGCGTGTTCTAATGCAAGTATTATTACTATCCTTATGTTATCTGCAATACTGCTTTAATGCAAGTGCAATTTTTTACATGACCATTCCTTTTTTTAATGCAAACAGTTGCGAAAGGAAGAGGTTTTTATGTAAAAGCTCTATCAAACGTCTATTCAAATTATGACGTTTGATAGAGCCTTGTCTTTCTGCTGTCATTTCGTTATAATAGGATTAATCGAACATATATACGGGAGGAATTTTATTTTGGATCAATTATTATGCCAATTAAACCAGGCACAACTAGAAGCTGTTACATCTACAGAAGGTTTTATCCGAGTGATCGCAGGGGCCGGTTCTGGAAAAACCAGAGCGTTATCTCACAGATTTGCCTTTTTAGTTAACGAAATTGGAATTTTGCCAGGCAATATCCTTTGTGTTACTTTCACAAACAAAGCTGCTAACGAAATGAGACATCGGATTCATAATCTCATTGCTGATAACGATACTGGTTATATTAATACCTTCCATGGATTTTGTGTATCCATTCTACAGGAAGACTCCCATGCCGTTCAATATCCAAAGAATTTTCTTGTTTTAGACAATCAAGATATTGATTCTATGTTAAAGATCATTTATGAGGAACGCGGACTTACACTTCGTCATAAGACATTTTCAAAGGCAAGAGATATGATCGAGATGTATAAATTAGAACGATATCCTAATTATTATCTTGATCTGATCACAATGTCCCTTGATACATTACGGCAAAAATATTTGGGGGCTACCGATGTGAATGATATCATTTTTTATGGATATTTATATCAGGAGAAGAAATGTTTTGGTCTCGATTACAATGATCTTTTGAAATTTTCTCTTTATATTTTTGAAAAGAATAAAGAAATCCGTTTAAAATGGCAGAAACGTCTGGAATACATCATGATCGATGAGTTCCAGGATATTGATAAGATTCAATATCAATTAATGAAAGTCTTATGCGGATATCATAAAAACCTCTTTATTGTAGGAGACCCAGATCAGACGATCTATTCCTGGCGTGGTGCAGATATCAACTATCTCCTTAATTTTGACAAAGCTTTCCCTGATGTTAAAACAATCATGATGAATGAAAATTATCGTTCTACTCCTCAGATCTTATCGGTATGCAATTCACTGATCGATAAGAATAAAAATCGTATGAAAAAGGACCTTCTGCCAATGTGTCATAGCAAAAATTCAGTGCTTTATTATCACGGAGATACTTCAGAAGAGGAATCTGATTGGATCGCAGATCAGATCATAAAATTACATAAAAAAGATATCTCATATAAGGATATCACGATTCTTTATCGTGCTCATTACGTTACCCGAACCTTGGAAGAGACATTGTTAAAAAAGAAAATCCCATATAGCATCTATAGTGGAATTCAATTTTTTGAGCGAATGGAAGTAAAAGACGCACTGTCTTATCTGCGTATGATCACATACAAAGATGATCTCTCTTTTTTAAGGATTGTGAATGTTCCAAAACGAAATATCGGTAAAAAACGAATGGAATTTCTTCAAGCATATGTAAATGCTCATCACTGTTCTTTTTATGAGGCATTAAAAGAATGTGTGGAAGATCCAATTTTTAAAGGAACAGATGCAAAAGATTTTATCTCATTGATCGATGCTTTTTCAGTGACTTATGAGCAACGAACAATTTCTGAAGTTTTATCTGATATTTTAGATCGAAGTGGTTATGAAGAAATGCTTCGAACTACTGGAAATCAGGAACGTCTTGATAATCTGGCTGAATTAAAACAAGCTGTTTATGATTATGAAATATCTTGTGGCGAAGAAGCTCTGCTACCTGATTATCTTGATCATATTGCCCTATTTACGAATAGTGACGTTACTGATGATTCTGACAAAGTAAAATTGATGACCGTTCATGCTGCAAAAGGATTGGAATTCCCACACGTATTCCTATGTGCATTAAATGAAGGAATTTTTCCTTCCAAGAAAACCTCTACAATTGAGGGAATGGAAGAGGAACGTCGTCTTGCATTTGTTGCAATGTCACGTGCCATGAAAAGTTTATTTTTAAGTGAATCACACGGGAAAAATTTTGATGGATCAACCCGTTACCCATCTAGATTTATTTTAGATATCGATCAAAAATTTTTAGAATACGTTAAAAAGCCAGAAGATACTCTGATCGCAGAAACCAAAAATTACATTCATTACAGTAATCGCTATTTAGATGGTTATATCGCTGAACAAACTTTTCAGGTTGGTGATAAGATCATTCATAATGTCTTTGGACAAGGTAGGATTAAATCCATCCTTTCTGATCGAAATGCATATATGATCAAATTTGAACAAATAGAAACACCTCGGATCATTTCATTTCGGGTTCCAATAAAAAAAGCTTGAGTTTTATGTAAAAAAATCCTGAGTAAATTTTTACTACTCAGGATTCTTTTACATTTATTGCTATCCTCCTAACTTTTGTAATCCATTCTCAAAGAGAATTGATTACCTGCTTTTTATAAAGAAAAAACGATACAACATAATGGAACCTATACTTATCCCCAGACTTCCTCTGCAATCTCCTTTACAAGTCTTAATTTTTCCCACTGTTCTTCTTCTGTTAATTTATTTCCGATCTCACAAGAAGCAAAACCACACTGTGGACTTAAATATAAACGATCTAATGGAATATATTTTGCAGCCTGATGAATTCTGTTGATTACTTTTTCTCTATCTTCTAATTCTGGTGTTTTCGTTGTGATAAGTCCAAGAACAACCTTTTTATCTCCTGTTACCTTTGCAAGTGGTGCAAATCCACCAGAACGTTCATCATCATATTCTAAATAATATGCATTAACATTTTCTTCTCCAAATAAGAGCTCCGCTACACTATCATAAGCACCTGAACTAAAGAATGTAGAATGATAATTTCCTCTGCACACATGTGTGTTGATCAGTAAATCTTCTGGAGCAGCAGCAACTACTTCATTGTTTAGTTTTAGCAGTAATTTTTTATACTCTTCTAACTCCTCTCCACTTCTTCCTGTTAATGCAACAGCTGTCTTTTGATTGACCATTCCACCCCATACGCAATCGTCAAACTGAAGATTTCTACATCCTGCAGCATAAATCTCATTTACAAATTCTACGTATGCTTTAATTACATCTTCTGCAAATGCTGATTCGCTTCCATAAATCTCAATTGTTGTAGCAAGAAGCCCTTGAGAAGCTCTGTATCTTCTGTTGAGACCCTAATCCTATAAAACAAAAAAAGAGAACCAGACGCATCCGACTCTCTTAGGTGTTGTCCGCAGACGACCACCGCAATTCTGTAATATGGACCTTAATGATAAATTACATATAGAGCAAAGCGATATTATATTATTCTAACAATAATATCTAATCTCACCAAACTACTCAATCCATTTTTCAATTATCTGACCACTGTTGGCCTCAATTGATCTCATTAACTTCTTTAAGATTCTCACAGGTATTTGTGATTTATTATGACTCAAAATCGTTTTTCCTGTACTTGTAATCCATACTTTTGTTGCATTTGCTGTAGCCTTTCCTTCTGCTATATGGACATGTATAGGCTCCAATAGATTATTTTCATTCGACCAAAAATAAATACTATATGGTCCAACTCTAAATATTTGCGGCATTCAGAATCCCTCCTTCTTGAGAAAATTCTATAATTAAATGTGCATTGTCTCGAATAAGTTGCTTAAAATACATCATCTCTGACTCTGAATAACCGTGAACTTCCCATGTATAATCTGGTAACCAACAAATAGCATCATAAAATCCCCCTGTTTCATCTGGTGTTTCAATATATACTTTTACTTTTCCATCTGGATACATCTCTGAATGCGTAATTTCTGTATCATCATTTAATGTCATATATGGATACATCATATTCTTTCACTCCTTACTTCCATGCAGTTCATCTTTATGATATTTTATCACAATTAGATTTCTACCACAATGAAAAAGCCACTGTAAATATTACAATGACTTTTCTGTATTTTTATTTAGATGTCTTTTATAAGGAATATTATGTTAAATGATTATTTTGTTTAAAATTTTTGGAACAATTTGTTCTTATTTGTATAATTTATTTTATAAACTGATTTCTTAATGTTCCGGGGATCAATGTTCGTAGGCAGAATGTCCTATGCCCACTATTTCTTCAAAACTCTATCAAAAATTCTATAATTTCGATCATCTGTTGGAGAACAATACACCGCAAATTCAATATTTTTGAAACTATATAAGTATTCTCGAATTACATTTTTTGCTGCCCAAGCAACAATCTGAGGATCATTCATAAATGCACCACATCCAAATGCCCCAAGAATTATCGTTTCATCATCTTCTGAAAGTGCTGTATCCAAAATTCTTTTTAATCGCTTTTCATGTAATTTTAATAATTCGTCATTTGTCATCTTTTTCGCATTATTATATGATGACTTGCCATTATAACTATTTTTGACTCTTAGATTCGGAGCTGCACATGTGATTACATCTACATTATACCAATCAGATGCATCCATGATCTCTGGTTGTTCAGTATCTGTTTTAAATACTGTGACTGCAGGTGTATAAATGATATCATCATTATAAATTGGATTATGTGCTTGTCTGTGTGGAGAATAGAATCCATCCCACATTGTTTGTGTACTTAGACAAACATATAGTCCTGAACATCTGCACAGACATTCTTCTTGTGCATTAGATCCTCTTTTTACTCCACCACCTGGATTAGTTGCGGAAGCAAAATTATGTACCGCTGTCTTAGTATTTTTATATGCCGATGCTGCTTGTAATGTTCTCTTTTTTGATACAATAATATTTGCAGGTTTTTCATATCGTTTCTGGTTATTGCTATTTATTCTTTGATTTTGGAGGATTAGTTTTTGGTTACATATTGAATTTTTGATCGATTGTTTTAAGCTTGAATTTGTTTTACATAATGTTTCTGTATCTTCAAATATTTTTATGTTTTCTTGTTTTCCCATAATCTAATTTCTCTCTTTTTCTTTGTTATATGTATAAACTAGGATAAATACAACCTATTTTTACAATAAAAAGCCATTGCTATTAATACTCCCAAGGAGATATTAAGTAACAACAGCTTTAATAAATTTATTAATGGGTATTTTGTTTAGAATTTTTCGGTTTATTCTGATTAATTAATGTCTACAGAATCTTAATTATTCCCAGTGTCGTGATTTCTTAATATCTGCGGAAACCTTAATTGCCGCGATAGCTTTTTGTTATTTTATTTTTTCAACTAATTTCTCAAATTCTTCTTCATTCTCAATAAATGTATAAGGTGCATATTCTCCATATGCTGTAGGTCTACTAATTGTATTCCTTTTGATGCCACTTGCTGATTCATCCTTCTTTTCATTTCCACTAAATGACTTCCATGTTGAGTTTTTAATGCATAACATCCATGCTTATTTTTATTTTTCGCAACTAAATAACACATTTTTTAATTCCTCAAATTCTTTTTCATTCCGAATTCTACCTTCTTCATACAATCTTCTTAATTTTCTTCCCTCTTCATTAGGATACCCCTTCCGCCCTTAATGCTTCCAGTGTCCCTGGTAAACATCTAGCTTCATTTATTGTCCTACTTCTAATGGAATCTTCACTTTTAAATCTCGATCCTATAAGGGTTTATTACCGACACTAAGTCTAAAAACCCATCGAATTGGTTCGCCAACTGTACCGCCATTTACCTATTAAGCGGACCAGACACCTATGCCTAGCTATACTTTAGTCAGAACATCAGACCCAGAAAAGCGAAAAGAACTTACCTCAATTTTGAAACAAATAGGAATCAAATTATCGTAGACAAAGAGTAGTTAATTCTTTTGAGTTAACTGCTTTTTCTATGATTATTTTGAAGATTGGAGGACAACATGAAAACAGATATTAGTGACTTCATAAGGTCTCAGGCCACTTAAGTACGTACATTATGCTGTTAAATTTTTATTTAATATATTAACTCGATCTATAAATTCTTTCATATCATCCACATACTCATATGGTGCATATTCTGAATATATATCTGGATCATCTAAAATAACTATTTGCACCCCTTCCGCCCTTAATGCTTCCAGTGTCCCTGGTAAACATCTAGCTTCATTTATTGTCTTACATCTATATGCTATGCAACCTTGCTGATCAAAAATTTTAGCTATTACATATATTGATTTATTGATCATTTTTTTCTCCTTCCAATTCCTTTAATGTTTTTACAAATTCTTCTTTATTCTTTATTTCTTCTTTCATATATTTCTTATATAACTCATAACCTATCTCTGGATTCTTATATTTATATACATATTGATGACTCCAGATATTAAACCAATAATCTTTTCCGCACCACAATTGAATTTCTATTGGATAAGCCATATTATCTCTCTGATAGTATAAATGAATTGCTCTATATCCATCATCAGTCTTTTTCCCATTTCGCAAATCTACCACTCGAAAATAATCTGGATATTCCGTAGGATATTCTTCAAATCTTAAACGGAAACCCAAAACATCATTAAAACATTGTTTAAATCCACCACCTGTTCTAAGAGTTTTCTCATACTTTCTTCTAATGGAATCTTCACTTTTGAATCTCGATCCTATAAGATTTTCTTGAAATATTGTATCTATATAACTTGCTCTATATTTTTCTATATCTTCTAAAATCATTGGCAATGGTGTTTTTCTGAGTGAAATCTGCTTTAAACTTCTCCCTAAAGTTGAATGATATGATAACATATCCAATATTTCTTTTGAAATAAACTGATCCATTCATTTCACCTCTTCATATAATCATGTCTTTTCGTAACAATATTTTTTCTATTTATCGCTATTCTAGCATATTCTTTCTACAATGAAAAGCCATTACAAATTTGTAATGACTTTCTATGTTAAATGCTTATTTTGTTGAGTAGTTTTTCCACAAATAGAGTTGTCAGGTTTTTCCTAATTTTCCAATTTCTTAAGCGTACCAGGTACCAATGTGCACCCTTTTTGTCCTTCAACAGCCACTAAATTAGCGTGTCCTTGAATGCCATCCGCACCTTGATACCTCGAACTGCTCCTTCCATAGCTTTTGAGTCAGTTAATTTAGCTCCAGCCGGGATAATTGCTCTATATAAAACACCGCCATTTGTAGCTTGCACAGCCTGTGCTACATTATTAGCAGCATTTCCAGCTTGTGCCAATCCTGGAACAAGATTATTTACATGAGCAAGAACTTTACTATCCGTGATTTCAACCAACGCACTCTCATCCTTGATGACTTCTGCTGGAAGCATTTCCATCTCGATAATTAATTCAGTAGGCGCATCATCAGAAACAGCTGTCTCCTGTTTCTCTGCGTCTGTTTTAAGATTCGCACTTGCATTTGGATTATTCTTTTTTCGTCGAATAATGAACATGCATATTGACAGCACAGCTATTACACATATTCCAATACCTATGTACTCCATTTTCTGGTACCTCCTATCATTTTCTATAATAGGCCTTGTAAATTTTGCGAATGCATATCTACCTTTTTACAAAATTTTTTATTTTTGAACTTTATTTTTACTGTTTTCATCCTTATTCGTCTTAAGTTGACACTGGGTTGACCACATTGTCCCTGGGTTGGTAGGTGTATACTCAATCATACTCCTACAATGTCTTTATCAAATTTATTATCGAAGATAGCAACGAAACATATGGTGTGTATTGAATTAATTTTTCCAAGACAGACAATACTCTATTTTTATCATTTTCACTTATCTTATTTTGCTGTAGCTTAAGTTTAAATAATTCTAAACATTGTTTATCTATATCATCTATATTTGCTTGCAACAATGAATTAATGTTACTAGTTATATTATATATTTTATTCTGATTCATCGTTGTACTATTATTTATATAGTTGTTATTTCCAATTATTTGATTAATATTTGTAGTTGTATTTCCAAAAATATTTGCTGACTCGACAGTAGCAACATAGTCTCTATACATAAAATTTGGTAACATCTCCTTCCCGTTATTAAGATGTGGTTTATCTTTAAATATAGAAGTTACAATATATGTCTTTCCTTCATAAATAACTGTTTCGGAAAATAATTGCTCTATCATTCTTCGTTTATTTATCTGCCAAATAAAATAAGGAACATTTATATAAAAGCCATTATCAGCATGAAAATAATATTGTATTTTGCGATTTGAATAATCTGTGTTTAAGTCTATTTGAAACAAAATTATATAGATTACACTACTTAAAATCACAAATATAATAAGTATCATATAAAAATTCATCATAACCCCTCCCTATTTCTATAAAATATCTTCTTGTTTTCTTCTTTACAATTTTATCACATCCCAACTTCTTACTCAACAAAGAAAGCCATTACTGATTTTGGGCAATGGCTTTTACATTAAATGCTTATTTTGTTTGTGAATGGAATTGTCAGATTTTCCCTTCTGTCTTCTTAAAATTCCTGGGTTGTTGGGTCTTTCTTCTTAAGTTGACCACATTGGTACCAGATGCCAAGGTAATCAACTTTTGTAAGCATATTCTATATACTCTTCATACAACCTTAACATTTCCTTACTCTTATTCATATAATTTTCGTTCCTATATAAATTATGAAATAAATCTTCGTGATGTGTAAGAATCAAATAACTAGCTTCTGTATATTTTCTTACACATAATTGCATTTTTTCATCAAATTCATCATCTAATCCCAAATAAATTTTACCATTTGTTATAAAATACATTTTTAACAAATTTACATTTAAACAATGTGACCATTTTGATAATTCACTATGCAAACGCGATATAGCAGAACCATGTGTTAATTCATGATTTCTAAGATTTTCAATCAATGGAATAATGTCTTTTTCTCTTAATTTTTTCTCTATTTCATCTAATCTTTTGCATATCTTAGACTGTTGAAATTTTCTATCAAAAACTGTATCAAAATCTAAATTCTGATTTTCCATGTATTCTCTTCTAAATTTATCATCTAAATAAAATAATCTAAATAACCTTTCGCATTCAATGGATGACCTTAAAGCATTAAATGCCGGCATTGAAATTTTTTCATTTATTAATTGAAAAAATCCTATCAAATTTTGAAAAAGGACTTTGTTTATAATTATTATCAATGCTAATTCCTCTTCATTAAAAAATTGATGATAGAAATGATCCGTATCGTTTAATAAACTGCTATTTATCACTTGATACACATAATTAACATAATCATTTAATTTATTGTAGAATTCATTATAAAATTCTGCATTCTTTATGGAAAACATTCTCATATACTGCACCCCGCCTTTTTTATTAGCCTCTTATTACATTAACTTAAAATTTCATCTTTCATTCTGAATCTCTTATGCAGCTCCCTGACAAATACCTTTGGCTCTTTGTTTAACATAACTTTTTACATGAGTATCTCTTATATAATTTTCATTGATTGTTTAAGATCTTAACGCATCAACTCTTCCATGCTCCTACAGAGATATCCAACTATAAAAACAGAATTCTTGAACTAATTTCTGAAGGCTATCATGTGAAGATTCTGCCTCGTGAGAGCCAGCATTCTGGTATTGAGTGAGCCGGTATTCCGACTAACATTAATCCACTTTGATTTTGCTTAGGTGCTATTTATGAGAGTGAACATATCTTGTCAAGCCCTTGAGACCATTATACTTCCGCATTTATCCGTTTTTAAGCATAAGGTAATATAATTTTTGCTGACAATAACTCTATTCCGCATCGTCCATACATCACTCGTTTGACCATTTTTGTTCTATTGTTAATTCCTTCAACTATAATAGATTTACACTTTATAAAAATGTATAAAACTATTATAATGGAAGTGGCTCAATCAGACCGGAACAATGGCTCATCGTAAAACGGAATGGTTGCTCACTAATATCGGACAGGTGGCTCAATCAGGCCAAGATTACTCATATCGTTTTCATTTTCTTTTGTATATTCTGTAATTCTGTGAAAATCAAAATTAGGATATAATTCATCAACAAATTTTACATATGGTAAATTACGCATATTATTTGGACAAACACTTTTACATAAAAATAAAATCTCATCAGACCTAATGGACTTTCAATAATTGGATTAGGAGAATCTGATAAATCGTTTAGGCTTTTATTTGCTTGATGACGATAATCATATAATAATGGATATGAAATACCAATATATGCCACTCTTTTTTTCATAATTATATTCTTCCTTTTTCTGCTACGCACAATCTCTTAATGTCTGGGAATCCTAATTGTGTACACCTCCTTTGTGGGAACTTGAACTTTTGCGAAAAACTTTTATTACTATCAATACACATAATATAATCCACAGTGTAACGCTTAATTTTTCTATTGATATAGAATCAACATTTTTTAACGTACATTGCAAGGTTTTTTGTAAAATTTTCAAGGCTTCATAAATAGAAGGCAAGCCAAATACCAATGTAAATATGAAACTTCCTATAGAAATAAAATTCAACAAATTATCACTTCTATATTGTTGATCTCCTTTCAATATATTATCCAATGCTATTTGGTTTGATTCATTTATTGATGCGTTACAATATAATGGCATTTTTTCTTCCATTTCTGAAATTTGTTCTATTACAGAACCATAACAGGTTCTTTGTAATTCATTTATAAATAATATATTTTGATAATACTCTCTTCTAATTTTATATAATTCTTTTGTTGTATACAGTTTATTATAAATATTATTTAATTCATTTGATTTTTTTAACATAATAATTAAAATCGACATTTCAATATTAACATTTATATTACTAGCTAATTCACTACATATGTACATATAATCATTATTATCTAAAGTTTCAACATTTTTTTCTTTTTTAAATTGTTGTAAATAAAACGTTTGCAAATTTTTATCAATTACTGAAAGCACACCTCCATTATTTTTCAATATATATTTTATTCCATGTTGTTGTTTTAAACTAAATTTTTTAATATATTCTACTGCATCTTTAGAATAGGACGTATATGGATAATCAGGTACTGGTGCACAAACAATTCTAAAGAATTCTTCTTGAATATCTTTCGATATATGATTTAATTGTTTAGGAATACCATCATAATCAACCAAAATAAGATTATTAAAAGAATCATCATATTTTATAATTTCCAATTTCTTATTTTCAAATAATTTTTCTAAATAATAAGAGTACAACTCTGATAGTTTTACATTTTTATCTATGTCCATATTTTTCCAACAATTATCAATTTCTATCACTAATGAATCAATATTATATTCCTTAAATGATTTAGTATTTATATTTATTAATGGAAAATTTAACTTTAATAATCCCATTTTATTTCCGAAAATAATAATCATAGCTTGTATCCATATTATTTCACCACTGATTAATTTCATCTTAAACGGTATCAATGGAATCCTGCTTTGATATTCCAAAAATGACTTTCCACAAATTCGAGAACACACTTCTAATTCTTTTTGTATTCTTAGATCACGTTCTTGAAGAGCTTCCAATTCCATATTTGTAATTTTTGTAAAAACTGATGATTCACTTTCTGTTATCTCTATTTTAATATTATCACCATTCAACTCATACCATTGTTGATTCTTATTTTCAGTATTATATATATAATTTGTTTCTGGATTTGTAACATTTATTTTTATTTTATCTCCATGACTTTCAAATAAATTTTGTATCTCTTCAGCTGTTTCAGCCAAAGAGCTTCCCATATCATCTAAAATTTTTTGATGATAATCATCATTATACCCTACTTTACTTTGATATATAATATCACAAAGTTCTGAAAATTGTAATTTAGTATTAAACTTAATAGGATAATACATATGTAATTCACCATATTTTATAACATCAATGTTTTTTCTTTTTTTCATCTCCAAATTCTCCCTTGTATTTTTATAAGCCATTAAGACTCTTTACCCCTTATGAACTCTTTTTGTTTGAAGTTGTGTATTTACTATAATATTATCTCAATCTCGACATCCCATTAATTAAGAAAAATATCCTATTTTCTTTTATAATATAAATTCATAGAAACCAATCAATTAATTCCATATCTATTTCATACTGATTGCCACAGTTTGAGCACTTAATGATCAATTTTCCATTTAATTTTATTTCCATGATCAACTATAATGGTCTCATAAATTAAGACACTTTTTCGGACAGATCTTAATGAATCTGATATACTTAAATCAATACATAAGAAAGGATTCAGTGTCATGTCCAGAAAAAGAAGAAATTTTAGTGCAAAATTTAAATCAGACCTTGTGATCGAGCTACTCAAAGGAGAAAAAGATCTCAATACCTTAGCAACAGAAAACAATATTCAACCAAATCTTCTCCGTAACTAGAAAAGAGAATTCTTGAACAATGCTTCTGCTGTGTTTGACGACAAACGTGAGGAAAACCTCAAGGAAAAGCTTGTCGAAGAACGCAAGGAAAAAGCTGAGTATGCAAAAAAGGTTGGTCAGTTAACCATGCAGGTGGACTGGCTCAAAAAAAAATCTGAAGAAATTTGCGGACCTGACTACGAGAGTAAATTTAGTCCGAAACCTTTTGACGACTAAAGAACTTCCTGCTTCTGTTGGCGCCAGTTTACTTGATATCAACCGTACAAGTATTTATTACAAAGGATCTCCAGTATCTGATGATGAACTGGCATGTAAAGAGATCATTGATCATCTCCATACGGATAATCCAACCTTGGGTGCAAGACAGATGTCTGCACAATTAAAAGCCAGAGGATATAGAGTCAGTCGTCGGAAAGCCAGACGATATATGAATGAAATGGACATTCATCCAATCTATCCTAAGATGAATCTGTCTAAGCGTATGCAACAGGCAAAAGTCTGCCCTTATCTACTCCGCAACGCTGTCATCGATAAGCCAAATCAGGCATGGTCCATTGACATTACATATATCCCGATCAAACACGGTTTTCTGTATCTGACTGCAGTGATCGACTGGTACAGCCGCTGTATCGTCGGATGGGAAGTAGATGATACTCTTGATACCCGAATGGTGCTCAATGCATTAAATAAAGCATTTAAGATAGCCAAACCTCAGATCTTGAACTCAGATCAGGGATGTCAGTTTACCAGCCAGCAATATATCGATTTTGTAAAAGAAAATGGTATCCGCCAGAGCATGGATGGAAAAAGTCGTTGGGCTGATAATATCATGATCGAACGATGGTTTCGAAGTTTTAAGTATGAAGAAGCTTACCTGACACAATATAATAATATCAAAGAAGCCAGAGCAGCTATCAAACGATATGTTCACACCTATAACTT
>ENA-OQKN01000420-OQKN01000420.1-human-gut-metagenome-genome-assembly--contig:-NODE-420-length-48751-cov-7.821220_pt1 | contig 48751 bp, 33 predicted proteins | sample MGYA00242776_ERZ504794 | MGnify/ENA primary metagenome ERZ504794 (study PRJEB26092, sample SAMD00036434) | human gut metagenome | host: Homo sapiens | study: EMG produced TPA metagenomics assembly of... | reverse complement strand
AAAAGCAATAAGCAGTGGGTGGGGACTTGCTTGTATCAGGAGGAGTGCAAGCTCCTTCTGATAAACTGCGGAGCAGTTATTTGGTTATGAGCAAGTAGCAAAGCGGATTGCGAATATCCGCTTGACTGTAAAACAATAAAAAGTATAAATTCGGATAATGTGAAAAAAAAGATAATTTTTTAAAAGAATATGAAAAAATTTCTTGCAAAATTGTATTAAATTTTGTGAAAACAGAAAGCAAATTTATGTTATACTAATTAGCAAATAAGATGGAATATAAATGAAAAAGAGTGTGATACCAAAGAAAAAGAAACGAAATGCCGGAAGCAAAAAAATGTAATATATGACAGGGGAATGGCGGAGGCATTTTTTTAACTGAAGGTGAGAAAAAAGTGAATAGGAGAGAAAAAGAACCAATAGATTTTGTAATTACCTGGGTGGATGGAAATGACCCAAAATGGCAGGAAGAAAAGAAGAAGACGCTGACAGCCCAGGGACTGGGCGGCCATATAGATGGCAGAAAGGAGCGTTACCGGGACTGGGACAATCTGCAGTACTGGTTCCGGGGCGTTGAGAAGTATGCACCGTGGGTGAGGAAGATCCATTTTGTTACCTGGGGACATGTACCGGAATGGCTGAATGTGGATCACCCGAAGCTGCATATCGTAAAGCATGAGGATTTTATTCCAAAGGAGTTTCTGCCGACGTTTAATTCGCATACGATCGAGTGGAATTTTCACAGGATCGAGGGATTATCGGAACATTTTTTGTATTTTAATGATGATATGTTTTTGTTAAATAAAGTGAAACCGACGCACTTTTTCAAACATGGAAAACCGGTGGATATGCTGGCTCTGCAGCCGGTGGTGGCGAATAAGGATAATGAAGTGATGTCCTACATTTATTTAAATAATGCGATACTGCTGGCAAAGCATTTTGATAAGTATGAAAATATGAAAAAGCAGCCGGGAGCTTATTTTCATGTGGGCTACCCACTGAAGTATTACTGCTATAATGTGATGGAGATGGCTTTTCCGAGGTTTACGGGCTTTTATACGGTACATGGCCCGTCGCCGCTCAAAAAGAGCACGTATGAGATGCTGTGGCAGGCGGAGCCGGAGCTTCTGAGGAAGGTGTGCAGCCATCCGTTCCGTCACAAGGAGGATGTCAGCCAGTATGTGATCCGAGAATGGCAGAAGCTCAGCGGTGATTTTGTGAATAAAAACAGCTACTGGCTCTGTAAATATTTTGATGTGTCAGATCACAATGAAAAGCTGCTCAGAATGATCAGAAAGCACACAGGAAAAATTGCCTGTGTCAATGACAGCAATCACGGCATTGATTTTGAAAAGGCGAAAGCGGAGATCAATGCAGCATTTGCGGAGGGATTTCCGGAGAGGTCTGCATTTGAGTGTGAATAGAAAAAGGCGAAAGCGGAACGCAAATCTTTGATTTACAACTAACTGAAAAAGGGGAAATGTATGAATATTCTGTTGGTAGGCGGCACTTGCAGCCTGATGAATAATATCATTCTCAAGCTTCGAAAAGAAGGGCACAGAGTTTTTCTGCTGACGGGAGATAAATATAAACACAACAAATATGAAAAAGTATTTGAACGGTACGATTTTCCGTATGACAGTGAGAATCTTAATGAGATCATCGAGAGTGTCAATCCGGATGTAACGATCCTGCTGGGAGCTTTTGATACGAACTATCTCTGGAATGGCGAGGAGCGAGAGACGGTTCATTTTATTTCGCATATGGTGAATATCCTGGTGGCCTATTCGGTGGTGAACCGAGGCAAACTGATTTATCTGTCTTCGGATGAGGTTTTCAGTGGCGATTATCCGGATGATATCACAGAAGGAGAGAAATTTTCCGGATATGGAATACGCCCGGCAGCGTTGTCACAGGCAGAGGAGCTGTGTGAGAATTTCCGGGTGAACCGGGGACTGGATATCACGGTTTTGCGGCTGGATCATCTGTACAGCATTCCGAAGGATAAAAATGATATCAACAATATCTGTGCGGGCATGTGTCTGGAGTATCTGCGTGACGGATATATCAAAGCGGACGAGAACCACACCTTTTCGATGTTGTACGAGAAAGATGCCGTGGAATATATTTACAAGGTGGTAAAAAGTAAGAAAAGGGCACATTCGATCTATCATCTGTCATCCAATGATGTGGTAAATGAGGTAGAGCTGGCATCCTGGATCTTGCAGGTGATGCAAAGTGAAGCAAACATCGTGACGACACCGGGGAAAAACGGAAGATGTGTGCTTTCCGGAAGAAAATTTGAAGAAGAATTTGATGTTTACACATTCTGCGACTGCAAAAAGATCATTGAAAAGATGGCTCTTTATATGCAGAAGCACAAGGATGTATTTGTAAATGAAGATAAAGAGGGATCCATCCTGAAAAACCTCTGGGAGAAATGGAAATGGCTGGTGCGGGCACTGGTACCGTTTATTGAGAACCTGATCTGTTTTATTCCGTTTTTCATGCTCAATAACCGAACGGTCGGCAGTCAGTATTTTGCAAATCTGGACCCGTTTCTGCTCTATGTGCTGCTGTTTGCAATCGTGTACGGGCAGCAGCAGGCAACGTTCTCGGCAATCTGTGCGGTAGCCGGATATATGTTCCGGCAGATGTATACGAGGACCGGTTTTGAGGTACTTTTAGATTATAATACTTATGTCTGGATCGCACAGCTGTTTATTCTGGGACTGGTTGTGGGCTACATGAGAGATCAGATCCGTACGATGCGGGCGGAGAGTGCGGAGCTGGAGGAGCATTTATCAAGGCAGATCGTGGATATCCGTGATATCAACGAGAGCAACGTGCGTGTGCGTGAGGTCATGGAGCAGCAGCTGGTCGGCCAGAAAGACAGTCTTGGAAAGATTTACAATATCACAAGACAGCTGGATCAGAGTATGCCGGATGAGGTTGTCTTCCATGCGGTTGAAATGCTCACAAAACTGATGGAAACAAAAGATGTGGCATTTTACAGTGTGGTGAATGATGATTATGCACGTCTCTTTTCGGCATCTTCGGAAAAGGCGAGAAGTCTTGGAAACTCCATCCGCTACCGTGAAATGACGGAAATCTATGATGAACTTCTGGAAGAAAAGGTGTATATCAATAAAACGATGGATGAACGTTATCCGCTTATGGTACGGGGCATCTATGAGGATGGAAAACTGCAGATGGTCATTATGCTCTGGGGCTTAAACTGGGAGAAGATGACACTTGGACGGGCAAACTTCCTGACGGTTGTCAGCTACCTGATCCAGAATGCCGTGCTGCGGGCACAAAGATATATACAGGCCCTGGAAGAAAAGCGTTACAGCTATGGCTCCCGTATTCTGGAAAAAGATGCGTTTGAGTCTCTGGTTCAGGCCTATGTGAAAGCAGAAGAAAAGAACCTGGTAGAATGTACGCTGCTGAAAGTCTGTGTACAGCCGGAACAGTATCAGGAGGTTGGCCGGAAAATGGTTGAAAAGATGCGAGACAGTGATTACATCGGTATTATGGAAGATGCTCAGCTTTATGTGCTGCTTGCTAATACCGGTCAGGAAAATGCCGTGATCGTTCAGAAGCGATTTGAGGAGAATGGATATCGTACAGAAATTGTGGAGTAGATAAAGTATGTCCCGGAGAATGAAATTTTTTATATTTTTACTTGCGATAAACTTTATTGTGGTTGTGATCTATGTGATCTGGAACCATTTGAGAGGAAAAGAAAAAAATCTCAGTACATGGATGAAGGCGATCGTGATGCTTTTATGCCCGGTGGTCGGACCGACGTTTCTCTGTGCGGCCTTTTTGCTGTACAAGCTGTTTATGGCACAGGCGATGGATCTTTCAGATGTTGTTTTCAGCAAAGAGAGAGTCAAAACCTTTATTCCTCCGGATGAAGAGCGGGGAAGAAATATGGTTTCCATCGAAGAAGCTCTGGAGGTTACGGATAAAAAGAGCCTTCGTACATTTATGATGAATGTGATCCGGGGAGATTACCGAAAATATTTGTCTTCGATCTCACTGGCTTTGAATAATGAGGATACGGAGACAGCACATTATGCAGCTTCGATCCTTCAGGATGTACTTGGAGAATTCCGAGAGAACGTACAGGAGAAGTATCAGTTAAGCCAGATGGAGGATGAACAGCAGGTGCAGCACTGCATTGAGCTGATCGAGTATATGAATCCGATCCTGGAACAGAAAATTCTGACAAATCTGGAACAAAATTCCATGATTGAGCGAATGGATGAGGTACTTGAGAAGGCCTGGAGTCTGGAACCGGAAAAGATCAGCAGTGTGGTCTACGAAAAACTGTGTGCAAGGTTGATGGAGATTCCAGATTATGAAAAATGCGGCAAGTGGGCACAGCGTTCCATGGAGCAGTATCCAGGAGTGCTCTCGAGCTATACCTGCCAGCTGAAACTGTTCTTTTCCAACGGGGATAAGGAGAATTTTTTCCGTGTCATGAACGAGCTGAAGGCTTCGGACATCACGATTGATAAAGAAACACTGGAACTGATCCGAATATTTATGTAATGCAGAAGGATGAAATGATATGTCAATGACAACACTGGTAATTTTAAGATTTCTGGGCATTTTTGCAGCCTATATGGGTGTGACACTGGCACTTCCGGCACTGATGTTCCGCAGGATCCTGCGGGGCAGAAGTCTGGCAGAACAGTTTCTGATGTGTTACACCTTCGGTAATTTTTATATTATCAATATTGTGTTCTTACTGCAGCTGTTGCATATTTCAAATTTCCTTACGCTTGCCGGGCTGACTGCGGTATTGAGTATTGTAATCGGAGGCAGAGTCAATCGGATTCCTTTAAAGCAGCAGGCGGGAAATACCTGGCATTTGTTTGGCAAACTTCTGAGAGGAAGAATGAAATTAAAATCAGCAATTTTTCTTTTCCTTGGAAAATGTGCAGAGGGAATAAAGAGACTGGCGAAATTTTTCTATCGTCATATTGTGAAAAATCCGATCCAGAGTATGCTTCTGCTGGGAATCGGAGTGTGTCTGTGCTGGATCTACGGAAGACAGATTATCTTAGTCTATGGTTATCGTGCATCGGATATCCCGGTGCATATGAGCTGGATCAATGAGATGAGCAGAGGAAAGATTTTTGCGAAAGGTGTCTATCCGTTTGGTTTTCACTGCATAATCTATTATCTGCATGCAGTCTTTCGCTTTGATACGTATGTGATCTTATGCCAGTTCTTTTTTGCTCAGGTAATCTTTATGCATCTGGTATTGCTGGCGATGCTGAAGCAGCTCTGCAAAACAAAATACATTCCATACATCGGAACTTTTGTATTTCTGCTTGGAAATTTCTGGTCCGGCCAAACTTACTCACGATTTTATGCGACTCTGCCGCAGGAATTTGGTATGATTTTTGTGATCCCTTCCATTTATTTCCTGATCCGGTTTTTTCAGATACCGAAGCAGAAACTGGCGGATATAGAGACGAGGCTTACGCTGCAGTGCTTTGCGATGGCGTTTTCTCTGACACTGGCGATCCATTTTTACGGCACGATGATCGCCGGACTTTGCTGTATCGGGATCGCGTGCGGATTTTGTTTTCGCTTTTTGCGTAAAGAATATTTTCGCCGTATCATGTTTACGGGAATCTGCAGCGTTTTTCTGGCGGTGCTGCCGATGGGGATTGCTTTTGCGACCGGAACGCCGCTTCAGGGTTCCCTCGGATGGGGCTTAAGTGTCATCAATGGAGGCAAAAGTTCTTCTTCGACAGAGACAGAGGCAGACGAAGCAGAAACATTGGAAGTCTCCACCGGAGATGACAAAAATACGGTGCGGGTTGTGAAGCCGGATGGTACGGTTATGGAGATTGATGTCAGTGATCTGCCGTCTGCACAGGAGAACGAAAGCGGCGGACAGACGCAGACAGAAACCACGGCACCGGCCGTGCCAAAAGTATCTTTTGGCGAAAAAATTCGAAAAATTCCGGGGAAAGCAAAAAATGCTTTATCGGAAATGAGCAGTCGAATCCTGGAATTCATTATTAAACTGGATGTGAAAAACATTGGTTATATGATCCTGGCGTCTTTTGCACTGTTGCTTTTGCTCGGACTGGTCTTCTGTATTTTCCGGCAGCCAGGATATGGAGCAATGCTGATGTCCATGGGATTCTGTATGTGGATCGTGACCATTTTGCTGTGTGCAGGCGTGTTTGGACTGCCGCCGTTGATGGATGGAGCAAGATGCAGTATTTATTATGTTTATCTGCTCAGTGCGGCTCTTACGGCACTGGCAGACGGACTGCTGTATATGGTGCTGCCGTTGCGGAAACTGCGGCTGGTAAGGAATGCTGTGTCGCTGGCTGTTACGGCAGCGGTTCTGATGGGAATGTTCCAGAATCATATGATCAAACAGTCCGATTTCTCCAGCGGTTTTGTGATGAATGGAGCGATCACCTGCCTGAGCAATATTATCCATGAAAATGAAGATAAGACCTGGACGATCGTATCGGCGAACGATGAGACGCAGATGGGAGTGGATCACGGATGGCATTATGAGACGATTACGTTTCTGCGTGGAATGGAAACTCTGGAAAAAAATACGAAAGTCATCATTCCGACGAAAACGGTTTATTTCTTTATTGAAAAAATACCTTTGGATTACAGCGTTACTTATGATAAGAGCGGTCAGTCGATCTCCAGAAAGGGAGCCAGCCGTTCCCTGCCGAATGTGGGCGGCATCGGTATGTATCAGGGAGAAGGAAGATGGATCGTGATGTCCAGAATGTATTATTGGGCACAGGCGTTTATGGAGCTTTATCCGAATGAAATGAAGGTCTATTATGAGGACAATAAGTTCATCTGCTATAAGATCGAGCAGAATATGTATCATCAGTATGATTTTGCGATAGACTACAGATATAATCAGAACAAGATGCAGGATGAGACAGCCGAAGATACACAGGATGAGACGCAGCAACAGAGTGAAGCAACGAATGAAACGCAGCAACAGAGCGATGCATCCGGAAAACAGGAGGCAGGAAAATAGAGTATGGTTTCAAAAAGAAAATTTTTCAGTATTGTGATTATGATGGTTGTACTGTTATTCCTGACTCAGTTTTCCATGGTACTGCGAGATCAGGCAAACCAGTATGATGCCAATGCCAGTCTGTCTGAGCGAAAAGCAGACGGAAAAGAGGTCATCGAACAGTCGGAAGCAGAAAGAAAGGATCTGTCTTTACTCATTTCGGAAAAAAGCGTGCTTTTTATCGGCGATGTTTCCGGTGCTATGGGAACGGAGGTAAAGAGATGGGCGGACTATGTGAAGTGGGATATGTTTTCCGTTAAATCCATGGACGAATACATTCAAAGCAAGGCTCATCTTCCGGAAATGATCATTCTGGAATCAGAAAAGTATGCACAGGGAGAAGATCTGGACTGCCTGGAGCGTTTTCAGAAACGGGGAGCGATCATTGTCTTCGGATGTCTGGAAGATCCGACTCTGATCGAAAATAATGAAGAACTGATGCAGTTTCTCGGAATCAGTAAGGTTGTTTCAGAAAAAGTAAAGCTTAATGGTGTAAAGTTATTTGAAGGACTGCTTCTTGGTGGTGAACAGATCTATGAAACGCCGGTTAAAGATGACGAGAAAGACAGGCAGGATCTGACGCTCGATGTGCCGTGGTATCAGGTTGGAAGCGGCACCAAGACCTATATGGTCGGAATGTTTAAGGAAGAAACCAGCAGGGATATCAAAAATGAAGATCTGCCGACGCTGATCTGGAGAAATGGTATGTACCGGGGCAGTATTTTTGCAGTGGTCGGCGATTATTTAAAAGATGGCACGGCCAGCGGGATTCTGGATGGAATGCTAACAGAGGCATCAGAGTACAGCATTTATCCGATCGTAAATGCACAGAATCTGTCGATGGTCAATTTCCCGGGATTTGCGGATGAAAATAATGCGGAAATGATGGAGCTGTACAGTCAGTCGGTGACCGGAGTCGGACGTGATGTTATCTGGCCGACCCTGATCTCCATTGTGGAACACAGCGACCTGAAGATGACCTGCTTTATCCAGCCCCAGGAAGATTATAAAGACGGGATTGAGCCGGACAGTGAGTTCCTGGAGTTTTATCTGAAACAGTTCAAGGAGCAAAGTGCCGAAGCAGGTCTTTCCATGGAATATAAAAGTGCAGATTCGCTGGAGGAAAAAGTGGATCGTGACGGCGAATTTTTTGCAGATGCAGACAGTGATTATCGCTATGGTGCAGCATTTGCGGAAGAACGGGATCTTACCGATGTGCTGAATTTATCGGAGATAAAGCTGCTGAAAAATGTCAGTACGCTGATCTGTGAGTATACCGAGAAGCATCCGGTCGTGTCCTATGCTTCGGACTCGATCACACTGCAGTCGGTAGTCGGTGACGGCATGCATTATACATACAGTGCGGATCTTCGCATGCGAAGCATTCAAAGTGCACTGGGGTATACGAATATCATGCTGAATCTGCAGGATATTTTCTGGCCGCAGAACGAAAAAGACCGCTGGGAGATCATGGAGAGGCGATTTGCGAGCAATCTTCTGACCTACTGGAATAAATTTAACTGTTTTACGGCGACGACACTTTCCGAGAGCGACCGGCGGGTGCGTACCTTCCTGAATGTGGATTATACGGAATCGCGGGAAGAAAATGTGATCACTTTAAATACGACAAAAGCGGACAGCTGGTTTATTTTGCGGACGCACGGAGAAAAGATCGAGGACATCGAAGGCGGAAGTCAGACAAAGATTGAAAAAGATGCTTATCTGATTCATGCGGAAGATCATACCGTAAAGATACAGGTTGACGAACCGGGGCTTTCCTATGATTCCCGGCATCAGTGATAAAGAAGAGGAAGAACATGAAGGTTTGTATTGTAGCAGAGGGCTGTTATCCTTATGTGGTCGGAGGCGTTTCCGGCTGGATCAACAGCATGATCAAGTCATTTCCAAATATTGAATTTATTCTGCTGACGATCGTGGCAAACAGATCCGTGCGAGGCAAGTTTGTGTATGAACTGCCGGAGAATCTGACGCAGGTCTATGAACTGTATCTGGAGGACTGCGAGTGGGAAGAAGGAGAGAGAGAGCGAAAAGTACGAAAGCGTTTCCATCTCTCGAAGAAGGAACGCACCGAACTGACGAATCTGGTTATGAACCGGAAAATCGAATGGGGTGTGATCTTTGATCTGTTCCAGCGAAAAGGCGTGTCGGTGGATGATCTTCTGATGGGACCGGATTTCTTTCAGATTGTCCGGGAGTGTTATAAGAGACAGTATGCCAATATCGTTTTTTCGGATTTCCTGTGGACGATGCGATCGATCTATCTGCCGCTTTTCTGGACATTGAAGATGAAAGTGCCGCAGGCAGATCTCTATCACTGCGTGGCAACCGGATATGCCGGTGTGCTCGGCAGTATGGCAAAGCATTTCCATAACAGTTCGCTTCTGATCTCTGAGCATGGCATTTACACCAGAGAGCGAGAGGAGGAGCTGATCAAGGCAAACTGGGTCAAAGGTGTCTACAAAAACATCTGGATTGAGCAGTTCAAAAAGATGTCGCTTCTGGCTTATCAGAAAGCAGATACGGTAACATGCCTCTATGAACGTGCAAAACTTCTGCAGATCGATCTTGGCTGTCCACCGGAGAAGATCCGGGTGACACCAAACGGGATCAATATGGCGAACCTTGACGATATTCCGGGAAAAACCAGGGAGGATGAGCAGTGGATCAATGCCGGAGCAGTGCTGCGTGTCGCACCGATCAAGGATGTCAAGACGATGATCCAGGCGTTTGCGTTTGCGAAAGAGAAAGTTCCGAATCTGAAACTGTGGATCATGGGACCGACGGATGAAGACAAAAAATATGCACAGGAATGTTTTGATTTGGTAAAGGCTCTGAATGTTTCGGATGTGGAATTTACGGGCAGGATCAATGTCCGGGATTATCTGGGGAAAATGGATTTTACGCTGCTTACCAGTATCAGTGAAGGTCAGCCGCTGACCATTCTGGAGAGTTTTGCGGCACACAAGCCGGTCGTTGCAACAGATGTCGGAAACTGTCGGGAACTGCTTTTCGGAGTGAATGACGGATTTGGAGATTCCGGAATCCTGACACATATCATGAACATTGAGGAGATCGCGGAGGCGATGGTGACGCTCGCCTGGCACAAAGAACTGCGGGAGCAGATGGGAGAGGCCGGATACAAACGAGTAAAACAGTTTTACCAGATTGAGCAGATGAAAGAGGTTTACCGGAATATTTACAAGGAGTTTGCAGATCAGCAGCAGATCGAATGGACAGAGAAGCCTTTTGAGATCAGATAGAAAAAGAAGGGAAAGAAGTTATGGCTGGTATAGGTGTTAAATTAAATAACATATATGGAAAAAATACCCTGACAACCGACGTAATCGGTATGGGCTACAGCACCGTCATGACCATCGCTCCGATGCTGACGGTCATCGGTGCACTGTGTATCATGGAATATTTCCTTGATTTTTCTTCAGTCGGATATGTGACAAGGGAGCTGTTTTCCTGTACGGTGCTTTATATCTTTATCTTTGCACTGCTGACGGCATCGCCTTTTAACTCGGTGCTGTCAAAGTATATGTCGGACGTGATCTATGAGGAAACGTATGCGGACATTATGGCATGCTATTATGTCGGACTGTTTTTAAATATTCTTTTGAGTTCTCTGGTCGGAATTCCGTTTTGTATTCATGAATATCTTGTCGGAAAAGTGGATATCATTTATGTTTTTACCGGATACTGTGGATTTATCGCACTGGTATTTGTATTTTATTCGATGCTTTATCTGTCCATCTGTAAGGATTACAAGAAGATTTCGTTCTTCTTTATCATTGGAATGACCGTCACGGTGTTATTGTCCTTCTGGTTTGTGCGTGGGTTACATAAAAGCATCACCTACAGTATGCTTCTGGCACTGACGATCGGATTCTGGCTGATCGCGGCTTTGGAGTTTTCGGTGGTACGAAGTTATTTCCGTGAGAACAGTGGAAATTACCGGGCGGTGTTTGGATATTTTAAAGAATACTGGCCGCTGGTTGCGACAAACTTTCTGTATACGCTCGGACTGTATATCCACAATTTTGTTTTCTGGACGACGGATCTGCGGATGATCGTAGTTCGGAGTTTTGTCTGTGTGCAGTCGTATGATATGGCAACCTGTCTGGCGATGTTCACGAATATTTCGGCGAGTGTCATTTTTATCAGCCGTGTGGAAATGCATTTCCATGAGAGATACAAAGCCTACTCGGAAGCCGTGATCGGCGGAAGAGGGTGCGATATTGAAATTACCAAAAAAAGAATGTTCCGTATGCTGGCTGAGGAGTTGATGAGCCTTGCCCGTGTACAGTTTATTATTACACTTGTTATATTTTTGTTTTGTATGATCTTTCTTCCAAGGCTTGGATTTGGAGGTATGACCATGCGTATTTATCCTTGTCTGACAGCCGGATACTTCATTCTCTTTCTGATGTATGCGGAAATTATATTTTTATACTATTTCAATGATCTGAAAGGATCTGTGATGACCGGTCTGTCATTTTGCCTGTCCACTATGATCGGCAGCATCATTTCCACGCATTTTTCGGAAATCTGGTATGGAATTGGTCTGGTGGTTGGCTGCTTTGTCGGATGGAGCGTTGCCTATGCGAGGATCCGAAATATGGAAAAAAATCTGGATATTCATATTTTCTGCAATGGACATTTGTTGAAGAGAACCAAAGGTACCTGCCCGTCGCCGAAAGTATTTGATCGATATCAGGGAGATACAGAAGAGAGGATGAAAGAATCATGAAAAAGGTACTGTTTGTAATCAACACACTTGGCGGTGCAGGTGCAGAGAAAGCTCTGCTGGAGCTTTTGAAAAGATTTCCTGAGAACGAATATGAAGTTTTACTTTATGTACTGCTGGCACAGGGAGAACTGATCCATCAGGTCCCGGAACAGGTGAAAATTTTAAATCAATCTTATTCGGATGCGTCGGTTTTATCGAAAAAGGGAAAGCATATTCTGAACCGGCAGATCTTCAAACGTCTTTTTATGAGAGGAGCTATTTTCAAAAATCTTGGATATATGCTCAAAAATATGGCAGAAATGCTGAAAAAAGGAAAGCTTTATCCGGACAAGCTGCTCTGGAGGGTGATGGCGGACAGCGCACAGGTGATCGATGGACATTATGATATGGCAGTTGCCTTTCTGGAGGGCGGATCAACATATTATATCCATGATCATATCCGGGCAGACCGCAAGGTTACGTTTCTGCATGTAGATTACAGTTATGCAGGCTACAGCCGCAGTCTGGATCGGGATTGCTATCTGAATTTTGATCGGGTGTTTACGGTATCCGATGAAGTAAAAAAGAGTTTTCTGGAAGTTTATCCGGAGTGTAGAAGTTACACTGGTGTGTTCCATAATCTTCTGGATAACGAAGAAATTATCCGAAAATCAAAACTGGCAGGAGGATTTGAGGATGCTTACGATGGCAAGCGGATCCTGACGGTTGGACGGCTGACGGCACAGAAGGCCTATGATATTGCTATTGATGCCATGAAGATTTTGAAAGATCATGGTGTAAAAGCAAAATGGTATGTACTCGGTGAGGGTGAGTTAAGGGATAGGCTTCAGATAAAGATCAACCATCTTGGCTTGAAAGATGACTTTATTCTTCTTGGGGCAAAGACCAATCCTTATCCTTACTATGCACAGTGTGACTTATATGTACATGCGACGCTGTTTGAGGGAAAAAGTATTGCTATTCAGGAGGCACAGATCCTGGGATGCACCTTACTGGTGTCAGACTGCAGCGGAAATCGTGAGCAGGTCATTGATGGTGTGGACGGAAAAATGTGCCAGCTGACCCCGGAAGGCATCAGTGCAGGGATCGAAGAACTTCTTTCGGACGAAGAGAAATGTCGGGAGTATGGCAAGAAAGCCTCAGAAAAGCTGACAGCAGAAAAAGAAGATGTCCTTCAGATGTTTCGGTTTAACGATAATTAAGATGTGCAGTTTTTGAACGCAGAGAAGCGGATTGTGAATGTCCGCTTTACTTTAAAATAAGGGACAGATATGAGGATAAAAGCAAATATGATTGGATTTTGGAAGAAAAAAAAAGCCTGGGAATTTTCACAGGAAGTTCTGGAAGAAGGAGAAGAAATCCTCTACGAAAATCCGGAGAGAGGATGGTACGAGATCTATACCTTTCCGGTGGAAGAAAAAATCGATCCACAGGAGTTAAAATGGAGTCTGCATGAGCAGGAAACACTGGCACTTGTTTTGCTGGATCTTCAGAAATTCCGTGAAAAACCGTTGGATGAACAGGCACTTTATAACATAAAAACGATTTTATATTTTTTCGCATCACATAAAAAAGATGTGATCCTGCGTCCCGTATACGACCGGGAAGGAAAAGGGCTGGAGGCGGAGCCAGAAAGTTTTGAGCTGGTTCTGACGCATCTCATACAGATCGGGGAAGTGCTGGAAAAAGAGAAGCACAGTGTTCTTGTTTTTCAGGGCTTTCTGGTGGGAAGCTGGGGAGAGATGCATACCTCGGCATATCTGACGGAAGAACATATCAGACAGATGTGGGATATGCTGAAAATACATACCACAGACAAGATTCGTGTGGCAGTGCGGACACCGGCGCAGTGGCGTACTTTGATCCCGGAAGAGAAATTTCAGAAACGGGAATGGAAGGCTTTAGGTCTGTTTGATGACGGGATTTTCGGATCGACAACGCATCTTGGGACTTTTGGCACGATGATGCGTGAGGCGGCCGGATGGGAAAAGCCGTGGAGCCGAAAGGAAGAGCTGGAATTTATCGAACAGATCAGCCGTGATTTCCCGTGTGGCGGAGAGGCAATCGCTGAGGCAGATCCGGACAGGGCAGATCAGATCCTTACAAAGGATGCAAAAGCGGTGATATCCGAGATGCAAAAGATGCATCTTGCTTATCTGAATCTGGTGCATGATACGAGAATCCTGGATCAGTGGAAAGCACAGAGCTGCGGCAAAGACGGCATCTGGAGCGGCAAAACGCTTTATGAATACGTTAGTGCCCACCTCGGGTATCGTTTTGTTCTGAAAAAAGTGGAGATGCTGGTGTCAAAACGTGATAAAATAAAGTTTGTTTTTGAAGTGGAAAACTGCGGATTCGCTTCCCTGTTTCAGGAGGCACAGCTTTTTCTGATCCAGGAAAATGAAAAAGAAAGAAAAGAGATGCTGCTGTCAGAAGAAGTGCAGAAGTGGCATGGCGGAAGCACATACAAAGTGGAGACAGAGACCGGGGCAATGAAAGGAAATATTTTTCTTCAGATCCGCAGAAAAAAAGACGGAAAAATCATTTCTTTTGCAAATAAAAACAGTGCAGACCGCCTGCTGATCGGAAGTCTGCACAGTGTATAAAGCCAGAAAGAGTTCTGTCGGAACGGTAAGAGCTGAGTCCTGTTTCATCATGGGATCACAAGTCTTCCGACAGAAACGGTGGCACTCTCTTCGGAACCGGTGTTTGCAAAATGAATGACCTGTCCGGTGTAGGGATCTTTCATTTCCAGATTCACCTGATAAGTGCCTTTTGCAAAAGAGCGTACATCGAGTTCAATCTTAAACTCAGACTGATCGCTGCCGGCGATCGAGTGGTTGTCGATCTCTGTTTTCATCCGTCTGGACTTGCCTGTTTCCTGGTTCGTGAGGATCAGAGCAGTATCAAACTGCCGGTATGCCGGGGCAAAACCGACGTTTTCAATCGTAAGATACAGAGAGGCCTTGTCGCTCATAAAGGCATGGAAATCCAGGCTGGATGATTTTATAAAGTAGCGGTAGCCCAGATGGGCACGGATATAATCGTAACCGCTGCATCCGGAAAATACGCCGGAGCCGGTGTAAGTAGAATTTTTCCATTTATTCAGCACGGCAAGATCGTGATCCGCATTCAGGTACGATACGCACATCGTGGACAGATCCGAAATGGCATTGTCCAGGTTATTGTATTTATTATCGATCGTGACTTCACCGCCGTTTGGAACATACTGGCAGAGTTTGTTCTGGAAAAGAAGTTCTTCGCTCCTTGTGCCCTGTTCGTTAAATTCACTGGCGGAAGTCAGTGGTGTATCATCATATGTACCGAGATCATAGACAGAGCCGAGCATACCGTCATTGAAAAGTCCCAGTCTGGAAGCAAGGCTCCCCTCGTCGCTCTGGCCTGCCATTGGTGTACGGCTGTAGAGAATGCCGCGGAGCTGAGCCGGGGTACGCACAGCAAGATAGATCGAAGGCGAAATATTCTTTGCCAGTGTCTCTGCAAGCTGACGCATCTGGTCAATGTCTCCGTAGTTGGTATTGTTCATCTCGCCATTGTTGCCGATAAAAAGTCCCTGAAGGATATAAATACAGTCGGCATGGGCATTTACTGTGGCAGAAACCTGCTGGATGTGGTTTTTGATGCGGTAAAAATCAGAAGGCTCCGTTTTTTGGGCTTTGCCGTCCCAGTCATAGAGAAAGCGAAGAATGATCTGTTTTTTCTTCTTTTCGCAGATCTTAAAAATGCGGTTAAGCTGCGAAAGAGCGTTGGCACTGAGATCCTGATCAGCATAATTCCGCAGATTGATCTCCAGAAGCATGAGAGGGTACGGAGTGTCCTTACAGCTTCTCTGGCACCAGATGTCGGCATCCCTGGCAGTTTTATCCTCGGCAAGTACATAGCCGTTTATCTTATAGAAACCGCAGAAAGGGTTTGTAATATCCGCTGTAGATTCTTTTGAGTCTGCCGGTGTATAGACAACGTTCAGCTGCCGCACCGACAGGGCATAAAAAGAAGCTGCGATTACCAGTGCAACGCACAGAGTAAAGACGGCGATATTGCCCCAGAAAGATAATTTTTTTTTCATAAAATGGTTTAGCTCCTTTTGGATTTTATGTCTATTTGTCTTTTGGCTCATGTTATGATGTTGGGGTCAAAAGATGCCATACGAATTGTTCCGTACTTCGTACTCCCACAATTCTGGCATCATGTTATTATACCTAAAAAGAAAGGATTCGTGAAGAGTGAAACAAAAATCAAGAACAGAATATTCCGTTATGAATACAAGTGTAGCGTTTGTGGCACAGGTTTCGGCAATTCTGATGGGATTCTTTACAAGAGTTGTTTTTACGAGAATGCTCAGCGAAGGTTACGTCGGAATTAACGGCCTGTTCACCGATATTTTGAATATTTTGTCGTTATCCGAGCTTGGCGTGGGAACGGCAATCACTTATGCATTGTATGCCCCGATCGCAAAAGGGGACATTAAAAAACAGCAGATTCTGATGCGGATGTTCCGCACCTTTTATCGCATGACGGCACTTTTTGTCATGGGGGCAGGTCTGTGCCTGATCCCATTTCTGGATATTCTGATGAAAGACCGCCCGGACGTGGATCATCTGGTGCTGATCTATTGTCTGTATCTGTTAAATTCGGTGGTATCGTATCTGTTGATCTATAAAAAAACCTTGATCGATGCTCATCAGATGAATTATATTACTGTACTGTATCACAATGGGTTCCTGGTGCTTCAGGATGTATGTCAGATCATTATTCTGATCACGACAAAAAATTTTGTCCTGTTTCTGAGCGTTGCCGTAGTGTGTACGATTATCGGAAATGTGTGCATGTCCAGAAAAGCAGATGCATTGTTTCCATATCTGAAGGAGACCTGTCATGAAAAACTGCCGCAGGAAGAGCGGCGGGATATTTTAAAAAATGTAAAAGCGATGCTGATGCATAAACTTGGAAATGTTGTAGTCAATAATACGGACAATCTGCTGATCTCCAGTTTTGTCGGAGTGGTTAGTGCCGGAATTTACTCCAATTATTTCCTGATCATCGGTTCAATCCGTCAGGTTCTTGATCAGGCTCTTCTGGGGGTTTCTGCAAGTGTCGGAAATCTTGGAGTACTGGAGGATAAAGACCGGGTTAAAAGCGTTTTTGAACAGCTGTTTTTTATCGGGTACTGGCTGTTTGGATTTGCCGGTATCTGCCTTTTTGAAATGTTGAATCCGTTTGTGGAATTTGCGTTTGGCAAAAAGTATCTGTTTCCAAGAGAAATCGTGCTGGTTCTGTGCATCAATTTCTTTATCAACGGGACAAGAAGAGCAGTTTTAATTTTTAAAGAGTCGATGGGACTTTTCTGGTATGACCGTTATAAGGCGATCGCAGAGGCATTGCTGAACCTCAGCATTTCCATTCTGCTTGTACTTCATTTTGGAATTGTGGGAATTTTTATCGGAACGTTCTGCAGCACGGTTCTGACCTCTGTGTGGGTAGAACCTTATATCATTTATAAATATCGTCTGAAAAGACCAGTATCTGAGTTTTTCAAAACATATGCATACTATATGCTTGTCATGGCAGGAGTGTGGACGATTGCAGAATGTTGCTGCCGGATCACAAGCGGATCGCCGCTCTTCCTTCTGGTTTACCGTTTCTGTATCTGTCTGCTTCTGGTCAATCTGCTTCTGTGGGCGGTTTACCGCAGAACGGATAACTGGAAAAGAACAGAAGCCCTGCTGTATAAAGTATTTCAGAATATAGGGAAGAAAGTAAGGAAAAAGTGAGTATGAGCGAAGAAAAAGGAAAAATATCTGTGATCGTGCCGGTCTATCAGGCAGAAAAATATCTGGCAAAAGCACTGGACAGTGTGATAAGCCAGGATTACGAAAACTGGGAATTGTTTTTGCTTGTTCGAAAATCTTCGGATCAAAGTGAAAAGATCGCCAGAGATTACGAGAAAAAATACGACAGCATCCATATGATAGAGCGGGGAGAAAATAAAGCCGGTGAGGCGAGAAATCAGGGGCTGGAAAAGGCACAGGGAGAATATGTGCTGTTTCTGGATTCGGATGATTATCTTCCGGATGCATCCGTCATGCAGCGTTATGTCCGTATGGCAGAGCAGACAGATGCGGATATTGTAGTTGCCAATTATGCGAGACTCTGGAACGGCAAAATGCTGCCTGCAGGCAGCCATGCATCTTTTTCCAGATATCATCGAGATTCTCAGGAATTTCAGTTTCGCGGCTTCTTTTCCGCCGGGACACTTTCTTATGTCTGGGGAAAACTTTATCGCAGATCGTTTCTGGAAAAGGATCAGATCCGTTTTGCAAAATATGATTATGCAGAAGATAAATTTTTCAACATGCAGTGTTATCTCTGCCGTGCAAAATATATTTTCCTTTCCCGGATCGGCTACATTTATCGAAAAAATGAAACATCCATATCCAGCCGGTACCGTGCAAATTCCAGCGAGTGCTGGATTGCGATGGCACGCGATCTGAAAGAATGGATGTCGGATCATGAAATCCAGATGGAGTCCTGTGAAGAACTTGTCTGGTATCTGATCTTTTTTGCGACATTTTTTGATGCAAAAATGGAATATGAAGAACACAAAAAGAAACTGAGATTTATCTGGAAAACGCTGCGGCTTTATGGAAAAGATGAATTTGCACGGGAATGTCTGTGCAGACTGGCAGCAGATAAAAAAATCTGGAAATTACAGGATAAGAAATGGGTTGTTATGACCAAAGGATTCTGTATCGGTATGAAGCTTAAGCTTTATCTGTTGCTGTCCATCGGAATCCGTAGCCTGATCCGGCAAAGAATAGATGAGAAATTGTCTGATACCGGACTGCGGGAAGTGTAAATACAGGCAGCGACTCCGTCAGGAATCGCTGTTTTCAAAAATACGGATCAGCTGTGTCTTCTGATTGCTTTCTTTGAATCGCTGCAATGTTTCCCGGAAGGTGGTGTTTCGGAGCGTATAAGTATTTTTCAGAAAACAGAAAAACGTAATCGGCCACAGCATCGGCCACAGAAGCGGACAGCGTCCTGCTTTTGGAAAACGTACTTTCATCTGCAAATGTCCTTCCCGGAAATAAGTAAACAAATTTACCTTTTTATAAGAATGACTGCCAATCAATTCCTGAGAGGTGTCTGTTCCAAGATCACCGTCTTTTAAAATTCGTGACAGGAAAGCATCGCAGTCGGAGCGGTTATAGTGCACATCCGGATCGATCATCTCCGGTAAATTCAGATATATTCGGCAGGTTTCTAGGACGCTCTCGTAGAGATGGAGAATGTGCGACTGCTGACACCAGCTGTGGATCTTTGCAAAATCAACCTCCTGTGCATGCTGCTCCAGATAAAAAGAAAAATCAAACAGCAGCCGGATACCAAATCCGCTGTAGAGATAATGTTTCAGCATATGGTGGATCATGTAAAACACGTATTCCGTAGGCGGAAATACATGGTAAGAAGATCCGTTGATTTCCTGTGTTTCTGCTTTCAGATTTTCAGCGGAAAAGACTTCATCGATCAGCTGGTTCGCAGGTTTATACTGATATACTCCAACCACACGGTAATGCAGCTCCAGAAGAAAGCTGCGTCCTGTCTTTTCAAACGTATAGCGATAAGTGGTGTGATGATCAGAAAGTTCTTCTTCATCCAGATAGCCGTTTTCATGCAAAATCTGTTCTGCACAGTGAAACGCATCTTTATCATTAATATAGAGATCCAGATCGCCGAGTTTGCGATATTCAGGAACCGGATAAGAGGCAGCAAGGCTGATCCCCTTCATAACAAAGCAGGTAATGCCATGCTTTTCCAGAAGCGATACCGTGCGACGTGTGAACTGATCGATCTGATAGTAATTCAGCATCATGTGCTTGCTCTTCTGAAGTATCTGCGGATAAAGACCGGTATTTCGGAAATAAGGAAGCACAAATGGAAGCGTGCAGTGATGCTCTGCAAGTGCAAAAAGGGCAGGATAATCTTCTGGTGAAATATCCGGCAGATCCGAAGAGGGATCATCAAATGGCGTGTTGAGCATTTTTAAGTAAGTGTTGTATAATGAATCCATAGCAGGTGGCTCCTTTGATCATAGTTGGGGACTTTTGATACCCACATCATAACATTTATAAAATAAGAAGAAAAGAGGAAAAAGGAATGAAAAAAGCAGAAGGTTACGTGATACGAAAGTTAGAAGAAGAATATGTGCTGATCCCATGCGGCGAGCGTGCCGAAGAGATGAACGAGACAATCTCCTTAAGTGAAACAGCGGGATTTATCTATATCAATGCTGACAAAGCAGACAGTACAGAGGAGCTGGCAGGACTGGTTGCAGAAGAATACGATGTGCCAAAGTCAGAAGTATTGGAAGATGTAAAGGCAGTGGTAAAAACATTACAGCAGAAAGGAATTCTGCTGTAAAAAGAATCTGCTATTTAGATCCCCGCAAAAAAGCAGTGATGCGAAAACAGACAGGACGCAGCGGCAGCATAAAAAGCCACAGAGCAGAGAGAAAGCGGTACAGCGGATTCTTTACCGAAATTTCCTTTCCATTGCGTACAAAGGCGATCAGGCGGCCTTTGATCTGGTCGGCACGCAGCGGACCTTCGATTTCAGATTGATTGTCTCCGACCATAAAGAATCCCTCCGCAGTGATCTTACAGATGCGGTGCAGGACAAGGATGCTCTGGTCACGGCGGTAAAGAACGACATCGTTTTTGCGGACCGTGTCGGCAGAGACGGATTCGATCAGGGCTTCATCTCGCCCCGGGATAAAGAGTGGGTACATACTGTAGCCCTGTGGTCTGATGCGGATGATGTTGCCGTCCTGAAGCAAAGCTTCAAGATCAGGTCTGGAAGATGCCATGATGAAACCTCCTGTGGATCGTTGTTTTTGGTCTTACTGAGTTTTGATTTTAGCATTTTCAGAGCAAAAAAACAATGCTGCAAAAAGTCATAAAAAAAATATTGACTTTTAATCCTTATAAGATTAATATATATTTAAAAACAAAGGAGGTAAAAGCATATGAGAACATATAAAAAACCAGTCGTATCTGTAGATGCAGGAATGACAGAAGGTGTATATGCAGCAAGTGGTGCTGCACAGGGAACCCTGAATGTTACATACTACGGTGTATGGGACAGATGGGGAACAAATGGCGGTAAAGGACTTGCTATGGCAAACTGGTCCGGTATCGACGGAACCATTACTTTAAATGTTCATTTTAACGATACAGTAGATGAAGCAGAGACAACAGATGCATCTGTACAGGCATCATGTTCAGGAAAAACTGCTACTTTTGTATTTGCAAGCACAGTAGAGAATCCGCTGACGATGGGTATCCATCTGAACCATGGAACAAGCATTGATGATCTTAAAATGACAGGCTTTGAGTATTCTGTAAGATAATTTCAGGGTAAAAGATACTGGATGATCTGTTTTAAGTGTCGGTATCACAGACGGATCACGTACAGAAGCATAGATAAAAAGACAAAACCGTTTCTGGTTTTGCCTTTTTTTTTCGAAAAAAATACTGTGATCAGAAATCTCCCATCAGTTTTTCAATCTCTTCATCTTTCAGCACTTCACATTTTTTTTCACGTATCGCATAAACACGAGTGCAGATATTGAGCACGGTCGGTCGGTGAGTCGTGACGATACAGGTTCTCGGATAGGTATCCTGCATGATGTTTTTCAGCACCTTCCGTTCGGTAGCGACATCGAGTGCGGAGGTTGCTTCATCGAGCAGCAGGATCGGCGAGTGGCGAAGCAGTGCCCTGGCAATGGAAAGTCTCTGTGCCTGTCCTTCGGAGAATCCGCCGCCGCGTTCTTTGACCATGCTCTGAATGCCGTCCGGAAGCTTTTCCACGAAATCCCAGGCACATGCCAGCTGCAGGGCGTGGATGATTTCTTCGTCGGTGGCATCTGGTTTGACGTTTCGCATATTTTCTGCAATCGTACCGGAAAACATGGTATTTCCCTGAGGTACATAAGAAAACAGTTTTCTGGTGGAAGGTGACATTTCAATCTGTGTCCGATGGTTGTCTCCGGCACAGACATGATACGAACCGCCCGACGGCTGGAGCAGCGACAGGATCAGCCGCAGCATCGTTGTTTTGCCCTCCCCGGAAGGGCCGACTAGGGCAACGATCTCGTGCGGATAAGCTTCCATGGAAGCATTGCGGAATACCTCGGTTCCGGTGTTGTAACTATAACTCAGATCCTGCATGGCGATGCCGATGCCTTCTGCTCTGTGATCTTTTTCAAAGGCAATGACCTGGTCATCATGGCTGTAATCCTCCTGCGGCATTTCCACAATATCCATCAGACGGCCGGCAGAGATCGTCAGGGAAACTGCAGACGGAACAAGGCCGGAAAGCGAATTGACAGAGCTTGTCAGAGTCCCGGACAGGGAGAGGAACATGGTCATTGTTCCGTATGTAATGGCATTGCTCCAGACGCGGTAAATTCCCCAGCCGTAGCAGCTGTAGGATACGATAAAACCGATCAGCGTCATCAGGATGGAAGTCAGCATGGACATTTTCTGAAAATCCATTCGCATCTGGATATATTCTTTTTGCAGAGATTTCAGGCGTTCGATGTAAAAATGGATCAGGTCAAATGCTTTGATCGTCTGGATATTGGAAAACGTTTCCTGATTAAATCCATACATTTTGGCGTTCATAGCGGCACTCTTTGCATTGTTGTTGCTCATGCGGCGGAGCAGTGGTTTTGACAAGATCGCACTGAACGGAATGCCGATCAGGGCAAACAGGGCAAAGGTCGGGTCGTAGTAGAGAACGACGAAAAGTGCACTGATAAAACGGAAAATGTAAATGACCAGGTTCGGGATCCAGTTGAGGATGCCGCTGGAAATATTCGAAGCATCGGAGCTCCAGCGGGTGACCAGATCACCGGTGTGATAGTCGGTCAGGGACTCCCAGTCGGTAACCAGCATTTTTGCGAAAATGTCATTTTTGATCTCTGAATCGACTTTCAGGTTGATGAATGTCGAAGCGTAAGTGGATGCCTGTGAAAATAAAATATTTGCAATGGAAAAACCGATCATTGCGGCAAAAGTGGAGAGCAGTTTGCCGGTCTGGTGTCCGGTGATGATATCTATTAAATCTTTTGATATAAAACCGGAAACCAGTGATACGCCGGAACCGGCAATGCCGAGCAGTGTATAAACAACCATGGATTTCCAGTAGCGTTTTCCATACTGCCAGATCCATTTGGACTGCAGCCACATTTTCTGAAGATTCTCCGGTTTGAGGTGCTTCCATATCAGCAGCAGTTTATCTTTCATTGTTTTACTGCCTCCCACAGATCGATTCTCTGACGCATTTTGTGTGCCGCAGAAGGATTTTTCATACAAAGGAAATGGAAGACCGGAATCTCATCTGTCAGTGTTTCTGCAAATGCAAGGCTGTGTGAGACCAGCTCATCTGTCCAGGACGGGGAGATCATCCGCTGCATGACACGCAGAACTCGTTCCGATGGAGTCATGATCTCAAAGCGGTTGTCTTTTGCATCGCGTCCAAGCAGTACAATACCGCCAAGCCTCTGTTTTTCGGTGGTACAGATGCCGGAAGTTCCGCACCACGGAATACCGTAAACAAAAAACTGCCCGTTTTCTTCGCCAATCAGGTTTAAATCTCCGTTCAGGAGCGGTGTGCCGAAAAGCTCCTTCCAGAGATTGGTGTGAGTGGATTTTCCCATGCCGGAGTGACCGGAAAAGAGCCATGCCTTTTCTTTATAAAGAAGCGAGGCAGAATGAACGGCGAATTTTCCGTTTTTCTGAGCGATAAAAAGGAAGAATGGCCGAATTGCATGGAAAAGGTTTTCCAGGTTGCTCTCTGTTACGGCGGAAGAACAGTAAATCTGTACAAGATGGCCGTCTTTTGTCATATGGGCTTCAAAAATATTTTTCAGTGTCGGAAACAGCATCACATAGCCGTCAGCATGTTCGAGGATGGAAAGTTCCCGGTTTCGAAGCAGTACGGTGCCGTTTTGCTTTGTCGGACTCTGACAGATCAGATGGATTTCCTGTGTGATTTTTTGGGCTGTTTTGGGATCACAGGCAAAAGCAGAAAATTCTTTTGGAAAAAGTTCTGCCGGTCCGCACAGACGGATCACCAGATCTGCAATGTTTATATATATAGAAGAAAGAGAATCGGCAGAATCACCGTCATCCTTTAAAATGTCAAAAGAAGTAAGCTGATTCAGAAATAAATTTACGTCCTCTTCAAGCATCGGAAAGTCGGATTCTTCCAGCTGATAATGCCCGGCAAGCTTTTTTACAAGCTCTGCATGCTTTGTGGTATCACAGAGACATTCCCACAGAAAAGCACCCGTTTCATTGAGAAACAGTCCCTTTTTCTGATCGGCAACCTGCTGACCGAACGGAAGAAGATAGTAAGAATCTTTGATTTTTTTCAGGGCGAACCCTGGTTGTTTTTTTAGCATAGTTTTTGTCTCCTTTCAAAGACTGTACGGGGCAATTATATAACAATCGGGACAGAATTGACAGAAGAAAATTTCCGGTCTTTAAGAATGATTCAGATAGGCCGGATGAAAGCATAACAGCAGGATTCAGATGCAAAAAAACTCATCTGGCCGGTGTGATGCAGATTTGCAGCAGATGGTATTCTGTGTTAAAATAGAGGGGCGAAAAACGGGAATACAGGGAAAGATGGAAAATCATTACAGAGGTGAAAGAGATGGAGGAAAATGCAAAATCAGAGGAGGAGTCATTCAAGACTCCGGGGGAACGTATCGTAAAACTGTGTGAAAAGCAGCAGATCTCCCAGAGGGAGCTGGCAAGGAGGATCGGTGTGACATCTTCACAGATCAGCCGTATTTTAAAAGGGGAGACGAAAACGATCAACAGTGATATGTTGATGGCTCTGGCACAGGAGTTTGGCGTATCCACGGATTATATTCTTGGAATTGTGAACAATCCGGAAAATACGCAAAGTGTGGAAAATACAGAAAACCTGGCAGCAGAATCAAGGGACATGGAGGAACGCAGGGAACAGCCGTTTCACACGCCGATGCTTCTGATGAGTTCTGCTTTTCCGCTTGGCGGCTGCATAGATTTTATTGAGTCACTTGCAGATCAGGACGAAAAGATGATGGCGTACGCAGAATATTATTATTTCAGCGGCCATCACGAGAAGGCGGTAGAATATGCGGAAATGTATCTGGATCATCCGGATATCATGCTGAAGATGTCGGCCTGCCTGATCTATACGTTTGCAAATCTGACGCTGAACCATATCCATTCGGCACGGATGGGGCTGAACAGGCTGAGGGAGAATCTCGATCAGGTGATGAAAGGAAATACGGATCGGAAGGCAAAGGCATTTGGTGTCTTTGCAGCTGTCGCGGCACACACACTTCTGCATCTTCCGGTTGGCGATATTCCGCCGCTGTCAGATTATGTCGGAGAATTCGAAAAAGGAAAACAGCTGTGGGGTGTTTACGTGCTTGCACATAAGGCATATCTGGATCGGGAATATCAGCGTTCTCTTGGCATCGTGGAGGCATGTCTGATGACGACAAAAGAGATGTATCCGATCTCGATGATCTACCTGAATCTGGTGGCGGCAATGGATGCCATGAATCTGATGCAGACAGAGCTTGCAAAGAAATATTTTATGCAGGCGTGGGAGATCGCAAGACCGGATGGTCTGATCGAAGGCATCGGCGAACACCACGGACTTCTGCAGGGGCTGATCGAGACTTGTCTTAAGAAAGATTATCCGGAAGATTATGAGCGGATCATCGCAATTACTTATAAGTTCAGTTTTGGCTGGCGGCGGATCCACAACCCGGACACGAATGAATATGTGGCGGATAATTTAACAACCACAGAGTTTACGATCGCCATGCTTGCGAGCCGCGGCTGGACAAATCAGGAAATCGTTGATTATATGAAGATCACGTCAAGAACCGTGAAACAGCATATGACCTGTATTTTCAACAAAATAAGTATCTCTAACCGAAAACAATTAAAAGAATACATGCTGAGATGATGCCGAATGTTTAAAGAATAGCGGGACTTACTCTGTAACGGAGCAATTCGTAGCATCATTATAAAATAACCAGACACTACCTGAAGTTAAAAAAGAAAATTTTTCTTTGTAAATGGACATTCTGAAGAGGAAATGTCCATTTTTTTTGTCAAATGGACGATGTCTGTAAAAATTTTTTGAAGTAAAATATAAAAAAGGAAAATGTGCCGGGGACGGCACAGGGAGAAAATTAAAACAGAAGGAGGCGTAGTTTATGGAGAAATTAAAGCCAAAAATCTCGAAAAAAGTCAAAAAAGTTTTAAGTTCCGTGCTGGCGGCAACGCTTGTGCTTGGAAGTGTTCCGGCGAGTACCTTTTTGGGTGATGCCATACAGGTGCGTGCGGCGGCGTCTTACAGTCCGCAGAAGTATGGTGTGGGCGTACTGTGCCGGGATCTGACGACCGGAGACAAGGCAAAGGAAATTTTCAATGCGTTGGTACGGTGCAAGTCCAAGAAAGAGGATTCGCTTTACGGCAGTATTTACAACAATGTTGGTATGGTGAAATACAAATACAGCAAGACGAAAGCCGGCTCCGGGGAGACATTTTCAGTCAAAGTGCAGAAGGACTATCCGGTGCTGTACAATCAGTCCGGACAGATCAGTCAGAATCTGATGGCATACATAACGAATGATAAACATAAGAATTTCGGACATCACTGGGGAAACCGGACGCAGTACGGGAAAATTATCTTTGGTTATCCGACCAATGCAAATAATAACAGTTTCTGGCTCGGGCAGAGCTACAATACAGGCGATCATAATTCAGATGGAAGCTGGACGGTCGGGGATCGTGATACCTGGGCAGCATTTCGGCCATCGCTGGGAGAAAATAAAAGAGCAGCTCTCTATGTGACTACGAAGAAGGGCTGCGGCAGCTGCGGAAGTGCCAAGATCCAGAATGTATCGATTGCATTTAAGGATGAGACCGCTCCGAAGATCAAGAGGATCACGATCACGAGTGATAAAAACTCTGACACACCAGCCTTGTATTTTAAGGAAGGTCAGACGATTTATGTAAAGGTGAAATTCAGCGAGTATGTGCGTCTGGCAGATAACAATGCAGGCAGTACACAGTCAAAAAACATCAGACTGGCGTTGTCGCTTGGACAGAAAAATACGGCAGATGTGGCAACTGCGTATGCGGATCTGGATACTTTGAAAGATGATATTGCAATATTTTCTTATAAAGTTCCAAAAATCATTGATAACAAAACGGTAGATTTTTATGTGTCCGGACTTGCGGATATCGGCTATCAGACATCGATCATTGATCAGAACGGCAGCAAAAATTATGACCGAAATTTTGTCGGTTATGATGGGGGTACCTTGTCTAATGGAAGTGGGACGATGAAAAAACTGAAAGCAGCTGTTGGGGGTTCCAATTATAACACACTGAAAAAAACAAGCAGTGCCATTACAGACCTTGCCGGCAATCCGCTCAGTCTGGACGGATTTCGCAATGTGAAAAAAGGATCCGCAGGATGCAGCGTGACAAGGGCATACCTGGATACGGTAAATCCGATCGTCGAAACGGTTTCGATCACCACGAATCAGAAAAACCAGACACAAAATGCAAACGAAGCCAATTATCTGAAGGCTGGAACGACCGTGACGGTATCTGCTGTTTTAAATGAACGCATCCAGAAGATCAGTGATGCCAACAGGAAAAAGATCATCGCTTCTTTAAATATCAAAAAGAAAGACGGCAGTCCGGTGAAACTTGAGGCAAAATATGTTTTTGATCAGTCGTCAACCGGAAAAACGGTTGTCATATTCAAGGATTTTATCGTGGATCGGGATATGGTTTTCCAGAAGCGGGATAAACTGAACTACAAAAAGAAAACGGATTATAAAGTGACGATCACGGAAATTGCAGGACTGAGCGAGATCAAAGATTATTCCGGAAATACACTTTCTGTGGCAAATGATCTGAGAGGCAGTACAAGTAAAGATTTCTACCTGGATAACGAAGCTCCGACGATCATGATCGACAGTCAGGCTGTATCAGAAACAAAAACGTATGAGATGGCGAGAATGACGAAGTCAGAAGATGAAGTGTATTCTCTGGCGTTCAGCGTAAAAGATTATGATACGGTGAGCGGAAATACTTCCGGGCCTCTGGCCTCGGGTGTGATCGGCGGAAAAGCCAGCATGACGGTGAACCTTCAGGGACAGGGAGATGCCAATAAGTTCTGGTATTATGCATCACAGACGGCACTGAAAGAAGATGAGATCGACCAGACAGGATTCAAAGAGGCACAGTCTGGAAAGACAAAGATCGATCTTGATCTGACCAATGATACAACAGATCTTCATCTGTATCTGAAATTCGACAAAAATATTGATTATTCTTCTGTAAACAACGGAGTCAAAGTGCAGGTATCTGCAAGTGATATTAATCATAATACAAAGACCGTAACAGCAAAATACAGCTACACGGCAAAAGACAAGATCGCTCCTGTGATTTCTTATGAGAGCATACAGCTCAAAGAAAACAATGACAACAGTGCATATCAGGAAGCCGTTGTGAGAGTTAAAGATGCAGGCGGCATCAATATCGACAATATCCGCTACTTCTGGCTGGAAGAAGGCAGCACGCTTCCGGGAAGTGACAAATTTACTACGGCAGCTGTGGGGGATGTGACGGTTGTGAGCCAGTCCGACGATAAAGTGACCGAGTGTCTGGTTACGATCCGTACAAAAACAGTCGAAGCAAACCAGACTTATCAGGCAGCACTTTATGTCTCGGCAGCCGATATCGCAAAGAATGAAACCATAAGCGAAAAACTTGCAGATGCGGCAATCGACCGAAATATTCCGGCAGTGGAAATTATAACACCGGAAACAAAAACGAACGAAGCAAACAAAGAATCTTCGCTGAAAGTCCGCGGACCGATCACTTCTTCCGCAAATGAAGCGGAACTGTTTGTGGCAGTAAAAGATCCGATCGAACAGGATGCTTATTTTATCCGCAGCGTGTCAGGAAAGGCATCAGAAATACTGATCGATAACGAAGAATTTCTGGATGCGGCAAAACTTCCGTATTCTTCCGGATATCAGAGCAGCGAGACCGGAAAATGGTCCTACGGAACGCTTATCATGACCGAAGATCAGAAATATGAGATCACGACAACTTACAACAGTTTAAATGATGCAAATGCGGCGACCGTAAGAGAACGTTTCCTGGCGATCAGCGGAAATAAATACTATGGAAATGTAACCGTTGCAGCAGGGTCCGGTTTTAAGAGCAGTGCTTTTGCGACAAGCGGAAATAAAAAAACATTTGATGCATCAAAAGGAAAACTGGTCACAAAGACCTTTACCATGACTCCTGACGAGTATGGATTTTCCGATAAGAAAGATGTAAAAACCGGAAGTTATCAGATCGATCGGACACCGGCAAATACCGTGACGATCAAAACAAAGGATAATGCAAATTACGGGCAGCAGGTAAAACGGGAAGATTTTGGAGATGCATACAATCCGGAGGCAAACGGAGCAGAATATCTCTCCACACTTGCCGGGGCAGCATTTGACATCAGCTTTGCAAATCAGAGAACCAGCCATTTTGTGATGGATGATATGGATTATGCATCGCCGAATACCTATATCTGCCTGAAACAGACAGAAGGTGATAAGGAAACCGAAGTTTACCGGTGGAATATTATAAAGGGAAAATCCAGCCAGACGGTAGAAATTCCGGAAGGTCTGACACTGCCAAACGGACAGTATAAACTGGAAGTTTCCATCAGCAACAAACAGGGTAATTCGGCAGAACCGGTCATTACGACGGAGCAGTATGACAACATTTATCTTTATAATTATGATGCTGATATGACAGAAGCATTTGGTATCAGCAAAGTGACGGGAAGTATTCATTTTGCAGCAGAAGATCCATATCAGGGGGCAGATAAAGTTCCGTACTATGGATTTGCCGCAACCGGAACGTATGAATTTAACCGGACCGTTGTGGATGACCAGAAACCGGATTTTACCGCAACCGGAGCGGATGGCTATACGACAGATGTTCTCTATCTTGGAAACTGTGCAACATCTGAGACAACGGAAGGGATTACTTACAACCGCAGCATTCAGTTTACGGTAAACGGCATGGAAGATTACGATGTCGGCAATTACTGGATCAAAGTCTGGGCGGGTGATAACGAGGCTTCTGCGAAATGGTTCCCGCTTAAGGATTATGATGCAGAAAATAAAGTGATGATGTTTGACGTAAAGCCGACGGATGCAAAAGCAATGTTCCAGGTGGAGGATGCGGCAGCCTTTTATGCAGGCGGATATGCAAATGCAGATGTATGTGCAGTTCCGGTCTTTGAAGGCAGCAACACGATCTCTTATGAACTGATGAACGTTGGAGGCGTGAAGTCACAGCGTCACGAAGTGGAGATTTATTATTCTGCAAAAGCACCGGATTTCAAAATAGAAGTGGAAGAAAGTAAGACTTCCAGGCAGAGTATTTCTGCAGCAGTAACAGAAGCAGACAGTACGATGGTTGCAAAAGATCCGGAAATGTATGAAGTGAATCTTTCTGCTTCTGATGACACTGCGGATACGCTGATAAAAGAGAGAAGTTTTGCTTATACAGAAAACCAGCGACACCTGTATTATCTGCTGGATGGATATGGAAACTTAAGCTATCAGCAGTTTTATATCACAGATGTGGATCATACGGCACCAACAGCAGAGTTTACAGTGTTAAAAAGTGCCACAAGCGAGATGACTGCAACTGGCACAGACAGTACCGCACAGAGAGAAGGAGAAACGGATGAATATATCACAAATCCGAGCTTTGAAATTGAGATCCGCGACGATCGAAATCTGAAAAATGCAAATATTCAGCTGATCATCGATGGAAAAGATCCGATCCATGTGGTACAGACAAACGATGGATATGGATCCGACTGGGATGGCTCTTATTACTGCGGTATGGAGTTCACAAAGGATATCAACCAGAGTCTAGGTTTTCTGAGTGAAAATTATCTGGTGAATGAAGATGGCAGCCACACCCTGCGTCTTATGGGAGATTTCAAGGCAGACATTGATCTTTCCAAAGAGAAAGGACTTCATATGCCGCACAGCATTGAGCTGAGGATTGTCGATGAGGCCGGCAATGTCATGGAAACGATTTCTTCCAAAGACCAGGACTTCTACGGAATCAACCAGCGGCCGAAGATCCGCAGAATGGATGTTTATCCGCAGGACGGCATGGTAAACTTTGAATTCAATATGGAAGTCCATATCAAAAAAATAAATGGGATCGAACTTCCGCAGATCATGTACAGATACATCTATTATGGCTCTTACTTTATGCTTGGAAGGGCAAGAGATATGCTGCGTCAGTTTGATGTGCCGGTGGACGACGAAAACGTCTTGCTGAAGGATTACTGCGGAATCAGTAAGGATGGAACTTACGAGATCGAGTATGAAGATATTTATGGAAATTCATATACGGAGCAGTTTACACTGGAGGACTTTTTCGGAGATTATTCGGCACAGATCCAGTACAGCACGACAGAGAAAACAAAAGAAGATGTAGTGGCAACGATCGAAGGTGTCAGCGAAAACGCACAGATTTCTCTGAAAAAGGCAGACGATACCGGTGAAAGTAGTACGGATGACAGCGAAAACAAAGAAGATACCAGTGACGCTTATACGATCAGCTGGAACAAGCAGAAATCAAAGGCAACGATCGTGTTCCACAAAAACGCAAATATTACATTTGAACTGACCATTCCGGGAGCAGCCGAGCAGAAAACGGTGGATTACAATGTTACGGTAGAAAACATGGATAAAGATGCACCGAAGGATGCAAAGGTTTATTGGAGACTTCTGGAGAACGGAGAAGTACAGGAAGGAAATACACTGGATATTTCAAATCTTGAAGATCAGAGTACCACAGACGGTATTGAAGTCTGGATCGCTTCCGAGAGTGAAGATCTGTATGCTGCAAATGGAAAGGAATTAAAGCATACGTTCCTCTATTCGGAAAACATGGAACGAAGCTATACCTTTGAATACAGTGATGAGTGCGGAAACGAAGGTGCACCGATCACAGTCACACTGCCGGATGAGCTGAACGTGAAGCCGTATGAAGCACCGGTGGAAGAAGAAGGTGCTTATGAAAAAGACACAACACCTCCGGAAGTCGTTGCGGAAGTCTATGCGGTCTATGACGGACTGGCAAGTTATTTCAGTTCCTGGACACCGTCAGAAGATGCTTTTGCCGAACTGGCAGAAAAGATCGGATACAGCGGCGGTTATAAGATTTCTTATACCATTTCTGATGACAGCCGGACGAAACTGATCGTGAAAAACGGACTGCAGGCAGATACGGGAAAACTGAATTTCAACAGTACCTCAGATCAGATTGATGGTGTGAAACTGGATGCGAACAATAACAGCCTGCTTATCACAAAGCCGTGTCAGATCACGGTGACTGCGATCGATCAGGAAGGAAACATATTCTGGCACAGTCTTGAGGCTGCGAAGATCGACCAGGAAGCACCGACGGTTCGTGTGGAAAAAGAAGGTATCAGCTTTACCCGCATGAGACTGAAATTCTATGCAGATGATAATTCTGATAAAGACAACGAAAAAGGAACCATCCTTCCGGTGACGTCGGGACTGCAGAAGGGCATGGATGACGAGGGGTATTACTATTTCCGGGAAGTAGAAAATAACGGAACCTACGATACTGTTTTTAAAGACCGAAGCGGCAACCGGGCAAAGATCAGCACAAAAGTAACGGAGATCGACAAGGATGCACCGAAGATCAGTGTATCTTCCTGGAGTCCGTGTTATGTCAAAGACGGAGAATCTTATGAGAAATTGCCGCCGATCGAACCGACAAACAGCTCCGTTCTGCTGAGTCTTGATTTTAACAAGACAGTATCGGAACTGAAAGTATACTATAAACAGAATGATAACTGGGTAGAAGACAATGGAACATTCTCAAAGACAGGAATCGAGCTGGGCGGAAGAAAAGGAAACGTAGAATTTTTCGCAGCGGTTCCAGGAATGATTAAGATCGTGGCGACTTCGCCGAACGGTGTTTCCGGTGAAATGACCGATATCGACCTGGTTGACATCATCGATAAAAATGCACCGACGATCACAGTGACACAGAAACTGGAAAACAACCAGATGAACGTTATCTTCCGCTCCGATGAAACCGTATTTGTAAGCGGTGGCGGTCTGAACAGAAAATATGGCGGCAACACCAATATTTCTTTGGCAATCAAAGAAAACGGTGTATATGATTTCACATTTGCGGATGCAGCCGGAAATATGACGCAGCAGCAGATCACGGTGGATTCGATCGATGAAATACCTCCGGTTGTCTACGCATCCGGCATTCCGGAAACGTACATCCGCTCAGAGGACTGCAGCGTAAAGGTTACGATGTCCGAGGCAGGAACGATCACGTTCCGCGGAAAAGAATATCCGGTCAAAGCACCGACGGACAAAAACGGCGATGGCGAATTAAAAGGAGATGAACTGGACTGGATCACACTTTCGATCACGACAAACGGAAGTTATCAGGTCAAAGCAACCGATCAGGCAGGACTGGTTTCTTACCGTGTACTGGAGATCCAGTATCTGGATGATATTGCACCGAGTATTCAGTTTGACCGCTCTGTTGTAAATGTTTTCCAGGGAACGACTGCCGAAGAATTAAGAGAACAGCTTCTGGATGCGACGACATTCCGGCTCTGGGATAACATTGATTCGAATCCGCAGATTTCACTGAAAAACATGCTGACGGAAAAACAGATGAACGAGCAGGGTATTCATGAAGTCACATATTTACTGAGTGACCGTGTGGGAAATGAAAAACTGGTCAAACGGTATGTGAAAGTCATCAGCTCGGCAAATCTGAAGATCACGGCAAACGGCGAATCACTGCTTCCGTGTGATACGACGATCCTGAAAGAAAATCGGGCAGATCTGGTACTGGAAAAATCAAGAAGAACCGGTGAATCCTTTAAGGTATATTACAAAAAGGGAATTCAGAAAGCCGGAGCGATGAAGAAGGCAGATGTTGTGAAAGACGGTAAGCTGACGGATCTGGAGGCAGGATTCTATACGCTCTATATTGTAACGCAGAATAAAGAAACGTATCTGACTTATATTTATATTGATTTAGAACAGTAAAGGAGGGCAGGTATATGGATAAGAGAAAAAACAAGATATTTTTAAAGAGGGCTTTCAGTCTGATGCTTTCCGCGGTTGTGCTCTTTACGGGCCTTCCGCTGGAAATGCTGGCGGCACCGCAGAGTATGGAGAGTAAAGTGGCGGATGAAGATGTGCTGCTTTTGCAGAACGATTCGATATCTGTCCGCATGTCAGGTAAAAACGGCGGATTTTATATCTCAAATGTGGAAGGTGATAAGACAATAAAATCCGACAATAACAAAGATCTGCTGTACCACAGCGATGATTATGACACTTCATTTACTTCCTTCCGCATAACGAGAAACGGAGAGACAAAAGATTACATTTTCGGCGGAGATTATTCTTTTGAAGGAATAAAGTCCGGCGGTGTAACCGTTTCGCAGGATGCAAAGGGACTGTCAGCAAAATGGAGCCTGGGTGAACTGGAATTCACCCAGCGGCTCGAGCTGGCAAATACCGGATCAAACGAACACGGCATGGTCATGATCAATTACGATGTACAGAATCATGGCAGTGAGGACGTAAAAGTTGAGGCGAGAATGCTGCTTGATTCGGCCGTCGGAGATCAGGATTTTGTATATTATGAAATTCCAAATACATCTTATGACAGCGATATTATCAAACGGGAATGTGTGCTGGATGCAGCGAATATTCCGACTGCGTTTTATGCATACGATGACATTTACAGTCCGACGGCAACGGCATCAACCGTAGTCTCTTCCAAAGGAATGTTAAAAAAAGTCGCTTTTGCACACTGGAACTCTCTGGCGGCGACCGGCTTTGATTTTGCCCCGGATGAGACTCTGGATTTTACAAGCGATGGCAATGATCAGTACGGGACAGCAGATAGTGCCATGGCAATGTACTATGATCTTGGAACGATCCAGTCGGGAAAAGAAGGAATTGTAAACACATACTATGGAGTATTTTCCAATGAAAAAACAGATCTTGAAACAGATCAGGTAACCTTCAATATGACTTCACCGTCCGTTCTGGATCTGTCGGCAGACGGAAAAAATTATGTTTCTACCTGCAACCGCAATACAGACGGAACCTTTAAAGAGGACGGCATCATTGATATTCAGGCAACTTTAAAAAATATTTCTGAGAAGAACGATTATAAAAAAGTAGTCATCGCAGCTTATGCATCAGAAGGTCTCACACCGCTTGACGAAGATCAGAAAGAGCCAATCTACGAGACCAGCTATGCAGTGCCGTATCAGAGCACTTATGTGGATTTCACGAGGGGAACGGAGATCAAGATCCCGTTCTATTTCCGGGCGAAAGTAGACAGTGCATCCAGCTATCGAAAGATTACGTTCCGTGTGTTTAACCTTCCGGATTCTACGGATGCGAGACTGTTATATGAAAATCTCTTGTACGAAGGTTCTACTTACATTCTTTGCCCGGGCGGAAACGGCGAACTGCCGAAGATCACGTTTCACAGTGCGACACCGGAGATCCTCTATAATGATCTGACGAGACATCTCTATGTGAGCGGCAGCAATTTCACCATGCTGGAGGATAAGAGCCGCTACACACTGTATGCACAGGGAGCAAGCGACAGCAAAAAGTACGAAATTCCATCAGAAAACATTTTGATCGATCCGCAGGAAAACAAACTGGATATTCTTTTTACGGAGACGATGAAACCGGACACATATCAGCTCAGTTTTGAGTGGACAGAACCGCCGACCGGCGTTGACAAGATCACAACCGGCGATGCTCTGAAGGTGGTCATGTCGGATGACATCCGCTATCGAAATGATTATTACGGGATTCTCGCAGTTGTGCAGGAAAAAGGCAAAACAGGGGATCAGGCAAAATATCAGCTGAAAACCTATGCAAGCGAAGAAGCTTACGCAGCAGATAAAAACAATTACGAAGAAACGCTGTTGTTCTTCCAGGGAAGCTTTATCAAAGATGATACCTTTGATAAAGGTGCGGACGGAACAAATGTGAAATACGTTGCAAAATCAATCAGCGGTGAAAAAGACAAAGTTGTGATCAACGGCTGTATCGATGCCCTGAACGGTACCGTAGAAGTCAGCCAGAAGGACGGCGTGATCAACACAGATTTTAATGATATTACATTAAATGCTTCTGTAGAAAACACCAGGATCTACAAGGGTAATGCTGCGTTTACAAGCATCGAAAACGGAACAGAATACGGACTTGTGCCTTATAACATGAACGGAGAAGAGATCGAAGGTTTTCAGGATGAGGAGATCACCCTGATTTATCCGGCGGCATTAAATGGTCTGATGACGATCGCCGGGATGGCATTTAATCTTTCTTTTGCAAGGCTTGGCATGATATATGACGGCGATGCAGATCGGGTGGAAGAACTGAAGGTGGAGGATGCAGAAGGATTTGTGATGTCATTCTCCGCACAGCTCGACTTAAGCTTTCTGATCCCGACATCCAAAAGAGGAAACACCGGGGAAAAGGTTGATAAAGTAAATCAGAATGTATTTGCAAATGACGGAGCAAAAGCAGATACGCTCCGCAATGCGTATAAAAAAACTTACAAACCGACCGGCAGCTCTTCCGGTTCTCTTACAAAAAACAATAAGAAAACAAAAGTCGCAAACAACCAGAATAACAAAAAAGAAGGGGACGATGATGGCGATACCGATGCAAAAGTAGAGGTAAAAAATGTACTCTACGGCATGAATCAGGGATTTATCGGAGTGAATTTCTCAGCCGAAGTAAAAATTCCGGGCTACACCGATTCCATGCCGAACATCGAAGGAACGCTGGAGGTCAACACAGTGAATGACTGGTCGATGGGTGTAGAAGGAAGTGCATCGTTCCTGAAATCCATCACGCTGGAGATCAAACTGGGGATAAAGAGTAAAAATAAGATCCCGGTTGTGGATAACCTGTATTTCTATGTGGAAGGTATCAAACCGGGCATCAACCTGGATTCCTTCGGTGTATGCTGGATCATCGGCGGTGGTGGCGGATTTGAAAATCTCTATGATACAATCTTCTGCTGCAGCGAAGTACCTCCGATCAAACTGCTGCTGAGCGTATCGTTTAATCTCTTCCAGGTGCTGGAGGCCCGTGCCGATATGAGCCTTGGTCTGACAGGATTCGGCATCAAGGTTTCGAACCTGAAAGTGGCAAACACGGACATCAAGATCATGGAATATGCGAAACTGGAGACACAGTGGATCCCTTATTTCAAGACGCTGGTGCAGTGCAGCATCAACTATATGGGCATCATCGATGGCAAGGGCTATATTGTGATCGATGCCAGCAGTGATGCACAGGAAGCGTTTGAAGCTTATGCACAGGCGATCGTCAGCATTCCGGATGTGATCCCGCTGATCGGCGGTATCCAGATCGGCGGTGCGGCACTTGGACTGAACACAAAGCGTATCTGGGGTGCACTGAAAGTTCTCGGATTCTCAACCGGTATTTCTTATGCCTATGGCGGCGACCTCTCCTTTGGCTCACAGGCAAAAGTAAATCCAACCTATCCGCAGTATCTGGAAGAAGCAAGAAGCACAGAGGGTATTTCCGGCAGATGGTACGCCGTTGGCTATGATGAAGAAAAACAGGATATGCTTTACATGAGCATCGGCCCGAATATTTATCAGAAGGATTCAAGCGAAAACAGCACCCTGGCAGATGCAGACGGAAAAATCAGCTCCAGCCTTCGCTCTGATATTACAAGAACCACGCATAACGTAACGCTTGGCAATTTCCAGGACGGCGTGGCACAGGTTCTGAGCATTGCATTTTCAGCAGAATCACTGGAAGAGGCAAAAGCAGGAAAAGAAGGACTCAAAGTTACTGATGAGAATGGAACGCCATATCCGCTCCAGTATTATGACAATGATAAAACCGATGAACAGAATGAGACTGCAAATGCCAACTTTACTTATGATGAAGAGAAGAAAGAAGCAACCCTTGTTGTCTCCTTTACCGATCCGTCACTGGCAAATAAAACTTATACGATAAAAACAGCAAGTTCTTCTGAACTGATCCTCTATGGCGTAGATCCGCTTCCGGAGGTCACCACAGTTCAGATGGATAAACAGAACTACAGCAACACAGATAATAAGATAAATCTGACATGGACAGGAAACGACAAAATGTCTGATCTGGAGAAACTTGATATTTACATTCTGGAGAATCCGGATTCGGAAGAAAACGGCGGTACACCGATCGCTTCCCTGACAGGAGCGGATATCGCAAAAGGAAAGGCTGCGATCACAATCCCGGATACGATGGAAAGCGGAAAATATTATGTAAGACTTGTGTACAGTCAGGAAGAAGTCACAACCGGAATCGTTGATACTGCAAATGCATTTGCCTATACGAACAGCAGCCAGCCGGAGACGATCACAGCGATCCATGCGGAAAATGCAGGCGATCTGCAGATCCGTGCTTCCCTTGATACGGTAACAGATGACAAATGTCAGGGTGCACTGTTTAAGGTTTATGAAGTCGGTGCAAATGGCGAAAAAGAAGAACTTTCGGATTACAATGTTTCTGCCGTAAAAGACGAAGAGAATCAGATCTATGCGGTGCTTGGCGGCAGCAGCGAATCCAGAAGTGTCGATGAAAACGGAAAAGAAACCGTTGAGACCATCGGACTGACTGCCGGAACGAAATACGTGATCAGTGCGACACCATTTAACAAACTTTTAGACGGTGACGGCAATCTGACCGGTATCGTTTACGGAAAAGAAACGTTTGGCGAAGTCCTTACCTTAAATGAACCGCAGAAAGCAAAGATCACACTTGCAGCGGATCAGAAGGTTTATCAGGTTGGAAGAAGCGAAAATGAAAAAGATGAGGATGGAAATGTCACAGAAAAGATTGTGATGTACGACACGTATGCAGCATCTTCTGTCAACTTCACGGCAAAAGCCGATATGGCAGTGTCCGGAACCTGGGTGCTGGACGGCGAAGAAGTAAAAACAGGAACGTTTGAACATACATCAGAAATTGCCATTCCATTAAAAGACCTGGCAGACGGAGATCATACCCTTCAGATTTACGGCAAGAATGAAAAAGGTGACGGTTTCGATCAGAGTTTTGTATTTAACATCGATACGACACCGCCGACCCTGATGCTGACCTCCCCGACCAATGGATCTGGATTTGCAGAAGACGGCACGCTGACGATCAGCGGAATCACGGAGCCGGATGCAAAACTGACCATTACGGTGGACGGAAAACCGCTTGCAAGAGAAAAAACGCTTGGGGATCTTGGGACAGCACTTGGCGAAGGAAATGAATTTGTTTATGAAGTGAACATTGGCAGTGGTTATTATAAAAAAGAAGTAGAGATTACAGTAAGCGACGCAGTCGGAAATAAAGAGACTGCAAGGAGCAGCGTATACAATGATGGTATGGGTAATATTAAAAATCTGGATATTGCATTAAGTGCAGATACAACCGAAACCACACAGAAACAGTGGATTTCCTACACCAATAAAAATCTGTTCCTGAAAGATGCAGACGGCGTAGAAGTGGCACTGCAGCTGTGTGCCGTGACCGAAAATGATCAGAAGATCATCCTCAATGATCTGGATACGGTGGATCTGGAAGTGCATGCAGTTTCCGGAACAGCCGCGATCGAAGGCAACAAACTGACTGTTTCCAAAGACGGCCATGGATTTGTGCAGGGCAGATGGAACCTGGCAGACGGTGCGGCAATGACGGCCTCCTTCACTTACGGAGCAGAAGTCTTAGGGCAGATCGAAGAGGAAAAAGGTCTTCAGGTGATCTACCATGCAAACGGTGGAAGCGGTGCGATGACAGATCCGAACAGTCCGTATAAAAAATACGATACCGTTCAGGCTGCAAACTGTGGATTTAAGTATAACGGCATGGAATTTGTCAGCTGGAATACAAAGGCAGACGGCAGCGGAACTACGTATCTGCCGGGTGATAAATTCTATATCACAGAAACGACAGAACTGTATGCAATCTGGAAAAAAGTATCCAATCCGACGACCGAAAAACCGTCAACGGAAAAACCGTCTCCGACTCCATCGGATAAGCCGAAGGATGTAGTTATTGGAAAAATTTATCCGGTTGGCAAGGCAAGATATAAAGTGACATCCAAAAAGGCTGTCATGCTGGTATCCTACAAAAAGCCGAGAGCGAAGAAGATGAATATTCCGTCAACGATCCGCATCAACGGCAGACAGTTCAAGGTGACGGCAATCGGTGCAAATGTATGCAAAGGCAACAAGAAGCTGACAACGGTAACGATTGGTAAGAATGTAAAGAGCATTGCGGCAAAAGCATTCTACAAGAATAAAAATCTGAAGAAGATCAATATCAAGTCAGTGACGATTGCAAAGATCGGTAAAAATGCATTTAAGGGTATTCATAAAAAAGCCGTCTTTGTGGTACCGAAAAAAGCAAAGAAAAAGTTAAGGAAAAAACTGACAGCCAAAGTCGGATTCCAGAAAAAAACCATGAAAATAAAGTAATCATTTGGTGAAGGTTAAAATGCCTGCAACTGAATGACTGCGAAGACAAAGAGACTTGGGGGGAGATTTATATGGCAGAAATACAAAAAAAATGTGCGGAGAAACAATTAAAAATACGTACCGGAAATTGGTTCCTGCCAGGGCTGATGATCGTGCTGCTGCTTTTGGGGGCAGCAGCCGTCACCTGCCTTCATTTTGGAATACAGGATCAGAAACGGGCAGCCAGACTGCTGGATGAAGCAAAACAGGAAAGAGAAATTTTGCTGGAAAACGTCAAAAATCCGGACCGGGATACCTTTTTGAGTGTGGAAGGTAAAGTGGTGGTTGGATTTTTGCAGATTCCGTCACAAAATACAGAGTATGCCATATTAAATACCTTTGATGCAAATACTGCATCATTCTCACTTTGCAGAGATGGGACATCCATGCCGTGGGATACGGAGGGCATGACCGTATATGGGATTGCTGCATTTACAAAAAACCTGTCAGAACTTCAGGTGGGAGATCAGCTGATCTTTGAAGATCTGGCAGGCACACAGTACCATTATCAGTATATAGAAAAATCCGAAGAAGTGATCGATCACGGAATCCAGATCATTTCTTCGGACAAAAACAAAAACGAAAAAACAACATTTCAGTTTAAATTTTTTTCCTGAAATTCTTTTTTTAGCAGATTCTTTTTTTAATCTCCGGTCCGAGGAGCATGGCAATAACCATTTTGATCAGGTCAGCCGGGATAAAAGGAATCACACATACCGTCAGTGCGGCACCAACGGTGTAGTTGGCACTGATACAGAACCAGGCAGTTCCGAAAGCGTAGCATACAGCCGTTCCGACGATCATGCCGAGCAGCTGGAGCCAGCGATTATGGCATTTGTCGATCACCAGTCCGGCGATCACTGCCATGGCGATGAAACCGATGATGTAACCACCGGTAGGACCGGCAAGCTTGCCGATTCCGCCTGTGAACCCGGAGAATACCGGAACGCCGACCAGACCGATCAACAGATAGACCAAATAACTGATCGTGCCGCGTTTCCATCCGAGCAGATATAAAGAAAGATAAATAGCAAGGTTTGTGAAAGAAATCGGAACCGGACCGATTGGAATGGACAGCGGAGCTAAAATACAGGTCACAGCTGTCATCAGTGCGGTGACGGTCATTTCGTAAGTTTTACTGTGCTGCGAGGCAGCAGTTTTTGTAACGTTCATTTGAAAAGTTCTCCTTGTAATATATTTCCATGATTTCACGATTTAAGAATATCTCTGCAATTCGCCGGAGGCTGTATCAGACAGAGTCAGGTCACTTCATATCGGATGTAAAGTACGAAAAATCATGCAGATTCAATTTCATAAGTAAATCCGGCATCGGTGATCGTTTTGATGGTATCCTGGATGCCCTGACCGCCGGCAGTAAGATATCCGGAAGCAAAGATAGAATCCACGACACTGAGCAGTTTCTTTTCTTCACCTTTGAAGTAGACTTCTCTGCCGGCAGCACAGCGGATGTCGGACTTCGGTACGAGCAGTCTTGCAAGGCAGAGGACTTTCATGCAATATTCCGTTGTCAAGCCGGAAATATCTGCATCCCCAAGCGGTGTGCCTTTGATCGGCAGCAGAAAATTGATTGGCAGAGCCTCCGGCTGGATTTCACGCAGTTCCAGAAGCATATCCACGACGTCCTCTTTGCTTTCACCCATACCGATGATACCGCCGCTGCAGATTTCAAATCCCAGCCCCTGAAGCATGCGGATGTTTGCCACACGCTGCTCAAACGTATGAGTTGTGCAGATGTTGTGATAGTACGCACGGCTGCTGTTCAGATTGTGGTTGATGCGGTCAAGACCGGCATCCTTGAGCATTTTCGCCTGCTTTTCCGTCAGAAATCCGATAGAACAGCACAGGTGTGTTCCCTGTTCTTTCATTTTACGGATGCGGCGGGCGAGCTCTTCAATCTCGGCATCGGTAAATTTCATGCCGCTAAGGCCAATGCAGTGTCTGGATAAATGATGTTCATTTACAAAATCATTGTCGTGATAGAGCTTTTCCTCATCTACCCACTTGTATTTCTCAATATCCGCTTTGGAACGGCAGGACTGGGCACAGTAGGCACAATCCTGGGAACAGTTGCCGCTGCGGGCATTTGTCAGAATGTGAATGCTGACGCGGTTGCCTTTGTATTTCCGGCGAAGTCCCTCCGCACGGGCGATCAGATCATCGAGTTTTTCATCCGGTGTATCCAGGATGGCGATGGCATCCTCACGGGAGAGGATCGGATCATCCTGATCATAAAAATTTGGGTTCATGATGTTACCTTCCTTGTAAAATTCTGGTAACAATGTAACATGAGAAAAAAAGATTGTCAACCTGAAAATCAAGAAGGTTGACAATTAAAAAACAGTGTAAAAAAGAAAATCTCTGTGGAATAAAAATGTTCTGCGGAGATTTTTTATGTTTGCAAAGCTTACGATGCAATGCTATCATAAAAGAGACAGGAGAGTATATCATGCAATGCATAGCATATATCTTGCAGCAAGAATACCGGAAGAATGTTTGAACAAAACAGCAGGAGATAAAACAAATGGAATTATGGGATATATACGATAAAAATAAAAAACCAACCGGACACACGATGAAACGAAACGACTGGCACTTAAAAGACGGAGAATATCATCTGACAGTGCTTGGCGTTGTGGCAAGAGAAGACGGCACTTTTCTGATCACAAAGCGTGTGATGACAAAAGCATGGGCACCTGGCTGGTGGGAAGTATCCGGAGGTGCAGCACAGGCCGGAGAAGCTTCTTACGATGCCGTTCTGCGTGAAGTAAAAGAAGAGACCGGGCTTGATGTAAGCAATGCCCAGGGCGGTTATCTGTTCACTTATAAAAGAGAAAACCCGGGCGAAGGGGACAATTATTTTGTGGATGTCTATCGTTTTGTGATGGATATTTCAGATGAAGATCTGAAACTTCAAACAGAAGAGACGGATGGATATATGTTTGCGACGAAAGAGCAGATCGAAGCATTTGCGGCAGAAGGTAAATTTTTGCATTACGACAGTATTAGAAAGGCTTTTGAAATTTGAAAAAAAAGATTGAAAATAAGAAACCGGACTGGAGAAAATATTTGCTTTATACCTTGTCAGCAGCAATGCTGACAGCACCGCTTTTTGTACCTGGAATGGTACGGGCAGCAGAACCAGAAAGTGAGTACGAAAAAGAGGGTGGGCAGGACAAAGAAGAATCAAAAAAGCCGGTGTCATGGGAGTTTAAAGATGGGGTTCTGACGGTGTCCGGAGAAGGTGAAATGCCGGATTATTCCGGAACAGAAGAAGTTCCATGGATTGCAGTAAGGGATTCAGTAAGAAAAATTGTGATATAAGAGGGAATTACTTCCATTGGAAAGCAGAGTTTTTCGAATTTTGAAAATCTTGAGGAAGTTGTATTTCCGGAAACATTGAAAATAATCGGAAATGGTGCGTTTTTTGAATGCAGCAGTCTTGCACAGGTCATTCTGCCGGAAAGTGTGGAAAGGCTTGGCGCCGGAGCTTTTGCAGGCTGCCGTTCTCTGGCTTCTTTTTCCGGAAAAGGTGTTGTTATTTTTGAAAATTTTGTATTTGAAAGAACGGCACTGACCGGTTGGAGAATACACGGTACAGTCCGGTAACACAGAATTCTCTGCAAAAGATGGTGTGTTGTTTAACGCAGATAGAAGTAAACTGGAGATTTATCCTGCAGAAAAAGAAGAAAAAGGTTATCAGATTCCAGAGGGATGTACCGAGATCGGGTGCTATGCTTTCCGGGATGTCAAAAACCTTAAGAGTATCGATCTGACAGGAGTTGTCTCACTTGAGGAAGGGGCATTTTACGGAGCTTCGCTCTCCGGCAAACTGATCCTTCCGGACAGTCTGACAAAACTGGAAGGCGGTTTTCTTTTTGAAAACTGTACGGCGATAAAACAGGTCAATGCAGGAAATCATCTGAAAAAAATCGCGGCAAGAACCTTTACAGGCTGCGATGCACTTACAGAAGTAAAGCTTCCGCAGTCCATAACCTGGGCAGATGAGCATGCATTTCCGGATACTGCGAAGGTAACGTGTGAAAATACAGAACTGGTTCGTTTCGGGAAAAATGGTTTTCACTATGCCGAGCAGGTTTCTGTTCTTGGAACAAGAGATTATCAGATGACATTTCAGGTTTTGAGTCTTGTGAATGAAGAAAGAAGCAGGGACTTTCACCAGTCAATATGGATGCCGGACTGCTGCAGTTAGCTATGAAAAGGGCAGAAGAACTGTCACTGTTGTTTTCACATACAAGACCGGATGGAACAAGCTGTTTTTCAGTGAATCAGGATATGGTGGCAGAAGCAAGGAAAGATACGGACGATGAAGAAGAGAAGCCAGATTCTGTTCCGGCACAGAAAAATAAAATTCTTCGTATTGGCGGGGCAAAGTACAAAGTTACGACTGCTGCGGCAAAGAAAAGAGAAGTACGTTATATGAAGCCAATAAAACGCAAAAAAGTGATCCGGATCCCGGCATCGATCAAGGTCAAAGGTATTATGTACAAGGTAACTTCCATAGCACCGAGGGCTTTTAAAGGAAATAAAAAAGTAACAAGTGTGACTATCGCAGGTTCGATAGAGCGAATCGGAAAGAGGGCATTTTATAACTGCCCGAATCTTGAAAAAATCATCATACGCACAAAAAGACTGAAGAAAAAAAGAGTAGGTGTACAGGCATTTGCAAAGCTTTCGAAAAAAACGGTGATTTACGTACCAAAACGAAAGCGGAAAGCATATAAAAAACTGCTGAAAGCAAGAGGAGCCGCAAAAGCGAAGATAAAGTAAGAGAAAAGGAGGCTATTTATGCATTGGAGAAAAGTATTACTTTGGACATTATCGGCAGCAATATTGACAGCACCTGTTTATCTGTCAGGAATAAATGTAACAGCAGCACCGATTATGCAGGAAAATAAGACAGAAGTAGACAAGATAAAAGAAGAGAAAAAAGAGCCGGTTTCCGGATATGAAGAAGAATTTCAGAAAAATAATGAAAAAGTTTCGGAAACAATGAAAAATAAAAAAGTTTCACGGACAGCACAAAATGAAAGCTGTGGTGAAACAGCTACATGGGCATTGGACAATGGAGTGCTGACAATTTCAGGAACCGGTGCAATCGCAGATTATTCGGATACTTCTGAGATTCCATGGAAAGACCAGAAAAAAACAATTACAAAGATTGTGATTGAAAATGGAATTACAGAGATAGGAATACAGGCTTTCTATGATTGTACAAATGTGACAGAAGTCGTATTTCCTGATACACTGACAACGATAAAAAGAGGAGCATTTTTTCAGTGTTACAGTCTGGAAGCAGCTATTCTGCCAGATGGCGTCACGACTTTGGAGCAGGGAGCTTTTGCAAAATGCAGTTCAATGATGCAATATTCCGGAAAAGGTGTGACTTCTTATGGACAGTTTGCATTTCAGGATACGGCACTTAGTTCGTTTGAAATTCCCAAAGGAGTGGCGGATATCGAATCACTGGTCTTTTTAAATTGCGGCATCGAAGAGTATACCCTGGCAGAAGAAAATGAGACTTATATGGTAAAAGATGGTATACTGTTCAGCAAATCAGGTGATGAGCTGGTTATTTATCCGGCAGAAAAGAAGGACGAAACGTATCGGATTCCGGAAGGATGCACAAAAATCGCAGATTATGCATTCCGGGGCGTGAGCCGTCTGAAAACTGTGGATTTAGGAAAAATTACCACACTTGGAGAAGGAGCTTTTTACAGTGCATCGCTTACCGGGGAACTGGTTCTGCCGGACAGTCTGACTACACTGGAGGGCTATTTTACATTTGAAGCGTGTCGGGGACTTACATCTGTAAAATTCGGAGACGGTCTGAAGCAGACGGTATATCGTATGTTTGAAGATTGCAGCGGATTAACTGCGATTGATTTTGGGGATGCTCTGGATTATCTGGAAATGCGAACTTTTTTAGGATGCAACAGTCTGAAGGAAGTGACACTCCCGGATCGAATGACAGACTGGGGCGGTTCCGTTTTTAACAGTTGTAAGAGTCTGATCACCTTTCAGTCAGAGAATCTTAAAGAAGTGGGTTATGCAGATTTTGCCCAGTGTTATGATCTGGAGCATGTTTATCTTGGAAAAGTAGAGAAGATCAATCGACAGGCATTTACTTATTGCAATAGCCTGGAAGAGATCACACTGCCGGCGACAACGCAGTGGGTCGATGAAAATGCATTTCCACAGGGCGTAAAAATCACCTGCGAAAATAAAGAACTGATTCCGTTTGGAAATAACGGGCTTCATCGTGCAGAGTATGTTTCCATCAGCGGAACAAGAGATTATCAGAAGGCTTATGAAGTACTTGCACTTGTCAATGCAGAGCGGAAAAAAGCAGGACTTGGAGAATTAAAAATGGAAAAAAGTCTGCTGGATACGGCTATGGTGCGTGCGGAGGAACAGGCAGTATTGTTTTCCCATACAAGACCAAATGGGACAAGCTGTTTCTCTGCAAATGCGAAAATGGTGGCAGAAAATGTAGCAATCGGAAGCACGACATCGGACGGTGTTATGGATCAGTGGATGAATTCCAGCGGACATAAAGCAAATATTCTGCTTGAAAAGGCAAATACCATCGGAATCGGATGTTACTATATTGACGGTGGTTATACCTGGGTTCAGGTATTTTCTGATGAAACGGCTGATGCAGACTGTACAAAACTGGCAAATAAAGATACGACAGCAGTGATCGAGATTCCGGGTGAAACGTTCAGTGAAGCAGCCAATACGCCAGGAATTATCTGGGGCGGTTCGGAAAAATATACGTATGAACTGGCAGTACAGGCAAATTCCAGAATGAAATTAAATGAGACGCAGAATGCAGAAGTAAAGCTGGTCAATCCGGGATTCAAATATTTTGTTATTTCTTTTAAACAAGATGGAATTATCTGGAATTCTGATAATCCGTCCATCGCATCTGTGGATGCAAACGGAAAAATTACGGCAAATGGAAATGGAACGGCTGTGATTTCTGCAAAGACGAAATATTATACCGGAACTCTGAAAATACAGGTTGGAGAAACCGGCGGTTCCGGAAGTGATAATGGAAACACAGGAGAAACTGGCGGTCCTGGAAATGATAATGGCAACGGTAATTCCTGGTGGGATCTTATCTGGGGATGGGATGATAAACTGACAACTTCACAGCCGGAGGATTCCCAGACAAAGCCGCAGCAGACGATAAAAGTCGGCAAGCCAAAGATTAGCTTAAAGAGATCTAAAACGAAGATTCAGGTTCAGTTTAAAAAAGTAAAAAATGCGAAGAAATATCAGATTCAGTATGCGACCAACAAGAAATTTAAAAAAGCAAAATCCAAAACGACCACAAAACTGAAATATACGATCAAAGGTTTAAAGAAAAATAAGAAGTATTATATCCGTGTACGAGGCGTGAACGGAAAGAAAAAAGGAAGCTGGTCAGCAGTAAAAAAGAAATAGTGAGCAGTAAAGAAGGAAGGTTTTTGTTTTGAAAAACAGTAAATATGAAATTGATATGTGCAATGGAAGTATCATGGACAAATTAATTTCGTTTTCACTCCCGCTGATGTTATCCGGTATTCTGCAGCTGATGTTCAATGCAGTGGACATCATCGTAGTGGGAAGATTCAGTGGGAAACAGGCATTGGCGGCGGTTGGTTCAACCACCGCCCTGATCAATGTTTTCACCAATCTTTTTATCGGTATTTCGCTTGGGGCAAATGTACTGGCGGCAAGGTTTTATGCGATGGGCAAATCAAAAGAAATGTCGGAAACAGTACATACTTCGATCACGCTGGCGATGGTCAGCGGTGTGATCATGGCATTTGTCGGTGTTCTGTTTGCGAGAGGTGCACTGGAATTGATGGAGGGTGTAAAAATTCTTGTGTCTATGGAAAGCAAATCTTTCTGATAAGAAATAGATATGTAAAACTTTGCTGTCGAATTAATGATTATGCGGCTGTCGAATATATCTTTGTACTTACAGTATTGCCATGTAGGAAAATTATATACATCATTTTCGATTTTTTTGCATGACAAGTAAGGCATCATGATTATTG
>ENA-OQKN01000419-OQKN01000419.1-human-gut-metagenome-genome-assembly--contig:-NODE-419-length-48819-cov-7.954798_pt1 | contig 48819 bp, 23 predicted proteins | sample MGYA00242776_ERZ504794 | MGnify/ENA primary metagenome ERZ504794 (study PRJEB26092, sample SAMD00036434) | human gut metagenome | host: Homo sapiens | study: EMG produced TPA metagenomics assembly of... | reverse complement strand
GGAACTCAACGACCGGCCACGCAAAACCCTCGGGTTCATGAAACCAAGCGAGAAGATCATCGAACTGCTCGACGCCGCGTGATAACCTCAACAACCGACAACGTGACCATGGAAGGCCGCTCAAACCCCAGGTGTTGCAACCACCACTAGAATCTGCCGTGCGGACGGCCCCCCTGAGGGGAGCCAGAAACTGGCTTGGTTATGGGGTCGCTCTACACTGGCTTCTGCTATGCATTACTTCACCCCTAAACGTTGCGCTACGTCGAATAAAATCATGTATCACGATAAGGCGCAGGTTCAGCGTGCCGCTGATCAAAGCCTAATCGAGCGCGGAGTTGAGCTATGGGTGTACCGTTGCGAATTTTGCGGATGCTGGCATCTCACGCATCGCGATCCGCAATCCAGTTACCGGCATGTACCGCTGAACCAGCAACTCAAGCCACACAGTCGTAAAAAGGGCTACAAGCCACGTAGACGTTAGCGTCAGAAGCTCCACAGGCCTCGCCAACGCCGTGTCTGAGACAGGTTACGGTCCAAACACGTCAGGTCGTAGGCTGCTAAGCGTTCAGGGCGCTCGGACACACTTCGTCCAACACTTACATCACCTTGGTGTTTTCAAGGTTGCGGATAACCCAATCGTTGAAGCGAATTACCGGCTTGCGCAACATAAGTCCCAACAGCAATGAGGGGACAAGGAACAGTGCCAGTTTGCCCATGGAAACCCAGTATTCCATGCCGAATGAGCCTGCCATGGCCGAATGCATCGCATCCACCGCATAGGGGAACAGTAGCCATTTAGAAACGACCTGGAAGAACGTCGGCAGTGTTTCAATGGGGAATGTGCCGCCGGAACCGGCTACCTGCATAACCAGCAGTACTACGGCAATGGCTTTGCCGATATCACCGAACGACAGGGTCAGCGTATACACAATATTCGAGAACACCAGTGCAGACAACCACCCGACCATCAAGAACTGAATCGGATGCTCACACTGCACGCCGAGATAGAACATATCGCCCAGGCACACCAGCGTACCTTGCAGCAAAGCAAGGAAACCGAAAATCATGTATCGGCCGAAATATTCGTGGTGCAAGCGTAAACCGAACTGCCGCGCATTGCCGGGAGCCTCGGCACGCGGCTTCTTCAGCACATCCAACGCGGCGGCCGGTCCGGCAATCCGCCCGGCAATCATGGCCTCGCGAAGACCCACTTCCGAACCGAGCGGCAGATCATTGCCCAACCCTAAGATACGAGCCTTCTCATGGTCGGAAATCGATACTTTCAACATGGCGACCAGAATGATCGCACCGACCCAAATAGACAAAATCGTGTAGAACGGAGCCATCGCGGAACCATAGTTGGCAACGGGATAGAGCGCGATGCGGTCGACCGCTACGGGTGCCGCCAGCATGGAAGCAATGACATCGGGTTTCGCAGAGGAAATCACAGACAGGTCGATGGTGCCGCCATTGGTGATAGAGGCGAGTTGGGAAGACAAGTTGTCGAGTTTCTTCGCCGAACGGGTCAAAGCGCTAGCTGCGTCAGTCAAGGCCGACTGGATGTCCGTCAGGCTGTCTGAAACGCCGCCAGAAAGGCCTGACACGCTGCTGACGGTCGATGCAAGCCCGTCGATTACGGAACTTGCCTGCGTGGCCACTTCGTCCATGGACGAGGTCAGATTGTTCAGTTGCGGTTTCAGCGTGCTCTTGTACGTGTCTGAAGCCTGAGTAATCGATTGTTTGGCGGCAGCGATTTGTGATTTCAGATCTCGACGCGCTGTATCGGCATCGGCAGTACCGTTTGCTATGTGCGTGGCCGCATCGCCCAACGCGGTGGCGGCTTGCTGCATGCTCTGCTGCGCCTTTGTGGCTTGGTCTGCAGCCGCGTTCAGTTGAGCGGCAACGGTATCTCCGCCCACGGGCAGTGAAGCCGCTTGTTTGGCGAGATCTCGTAAAGCGGCGGCATACTTTCCAAAGCTGTCGGCCTGAGCCTCCACTTTGGATTGCATATCGGTTAGCTTGTTTGATATCTGTGAGGATTGTGAGCCCACATCGGCAAAAGCGGCATCGATTTGCTTGGCAATGGTGTCGTAGGATGAACCGGCCTGCTGCAATGCCGTACCGACGCCATCGGTGGCTCCGGACAATGCCTTGTCGAGGCTGGAGACGCCGTTGCGGGTCTGTTTCAACGCCTTTTTGGTTGTGGCCGCAGCTGAGCCTGTTGATCCCAGCAGCTTATCGGTGGAATCAATGATGCTGTTGGCGGCCCCGAGCAGATTGGCATAGGAATCCATCTGCGACGCAGTGCCGGTCAAACGAGACGACATGGTGGCAATATGACTGGAGGCGTTGTTGACGTACTGCTCCATTTGCGGGCTTTGCGCGTAATCGGCCACGTTGGAAACCAAATCCAGCGCCACGCTCGCCAAGGTCTTCACAAATGTCTGGTCGATGGTCGTGGCCACGGTGGTAGCACCCTGGTCGGTGATATGCGGAGCGATCGGATTGATTTTCTCATTGAGATAGTATTCGAGCTTGGCGTGCTTGATCTTCGGTGAAAACAGCGTCATCATATCGGAGCTGAAGCTCTTTGGAATAATCAGCGCGGCATAGTATTCGCCTGAGTTCACGCCATCGATGGCCTTAGCACGATCCACAAACTGCCAGTCAAGGTCATGATTGGCCCTGAGCGTATTGGTCACGGTTTCGCCGACGTTGATGGTGATCGGCATCAGATCGGACTTATAGCCCTTATCCACGTTCGCCACAGCGACCTTCAAGGCCTTGGTGTTGCCGTACGGGTCCCAGCTGGCGGCGATGTTGTACCAGGCGTACAGTGCCGGCACAATCGCCAATCCCATAGCCACGATTACGGCGATCACATTGCGGGTGGCTTGGCGCACGTCACGTACGAATATTTTCCAGATAAGCTTCATCGTGCGCCTCCCTGCCCAGGCTGCCCGGACTGACCGGACTGTGCGGTGTGCGCAGTCGGCTCGGTGGCCTGATCACTGAACGGTGTGAGTCGTTCAGTGGTTTCGCCGATATTCGGATTGCTGTCCATCGCCGCTTCGTGACGTCCGTGGCCGTGGAAACGCCGCCACACATATCCGTTGAGCATCACATTGCGGAACTCGTCGGCACTCATGGCGCTGACGCCAAGCTGCATGGCGTAGGCTTCGCGTGCGTATTCAACCACAATGAGATAGGCGTCGATAAGAATAATCGACAGAATCCAAGAGGTCAGCATGGCGATTTTCTCTTGGGTGACGAACAGCAGCACCAGGAATACGAACGGGAGTACGGTCAGCAATGCCAGACCGGCAACGATCATCTTTGGATACCGTGCGAAGAACCGGTGCGCGCGATGGGCGATGATATCGCGCAGTTCCTTGCTGTCGGACACCGTGCGGAATACGGAGTTCAAGCTCACCTGTTCGTTCACCATGCTGTTGTGCTCGGTGATCATCAGGTCGGTATCTCCCAAACGACGGTCGAACAGCGCGTTCAGGTTCATCGCATACCGGCGTATGACAAGTCCCACGAAGAGTGCCGCCGGCAGATACCAGAACAGGTGCAGCATGTCGAGCCAGTAATGGTTCGCGTACAGGCCGGCGATCGGGCCGCGCATCGCGTTGATGCCGTAGGTAAAGGGCAGCCACGGGTGCAGTTCGCGGAAGAAGTTCGGCATCATTTCAATCGGATACAGGCCGGAGGCGCCGGGTATCTGCACAATGACCAGAATTACGGCGATGGCTTTGCCGATATGGCGGAACGCCACGGCCAGTGCGTAAATAATGTTGATGTATACGAACGAACAGAAGATCCCGGCCAAGATGAACAGCAGCGGATGCTCGCATTGGATGCCAAGCACCAGATCGCCGATGGTGGCGATGACGGCTTGCAGGAATCCGATGGTGACCAGCAGCAGCCAGCGGCCAAGATATGCTTGCGTAGCGGTGATACGGCGAATGCCCTCGCGGTCGACCTCAAGCTTGTAGATGGCGATTAGCACGAAACCGCCTACCCACAGTGCCAGATTCGTGTAGAACGGGGTGACTGCGGACCCGTAATTGTCGGTGGCATACACGACTTTCGTGGTCAGGGTGACGGGATTGCCCATGAAGTCGCCGAATCCCTTGTCATCCAGATGCAGCGTATCCCGGATTTTCTGGTAAGCGGCGGAACTATCGAGCGTGGCGATATCGGTGCGTACGGTGGCGACATCGCTGGCCACCTGGCGCAGCGAATCCTGCGTGCTGCTGATGGTGGTTTTTGTTTGGTTCAGGGTATCGACAAGCTGGTCGAACAGTCCGTCGGCCTGATCCAAGGTGCCGGATAACGAAGTCAACGTGCCATCCAGTGTGCCATTCAGGGCGGCGAAACTGTTCAATGATGAGGTGAGCGACGGCATTACGGTGCCGGTCAGCGAGCCGCGCGCGGTATTCAGCGCCGCGATGCCGCCGGTGGTGGTGTTGGTCATGGCTCCGGAAAGGTTCGTGGTGGCGTCTTTGCCGGAGTTGATGAACTGTGTGGTGTCGGTATGGAAGGTGTTGAGCTGTGTCTGCTGTTTGCTGATCAATGAGTCGAGCGCATCGATTTGTTTCCAGATGTTCTGGCCGACTGGGTCGGTGGTGTCTTTGCCGATGCCGGCTTTGGTCAGCGCGTCTTTCAGATCGCTGATTGACGTTTGGGTGGCGTTCAGTGGGGCCGAAAGTGTGTTGGTGATGGTGTCGACGGAGTTCTGCGCGCTGTTGAAGGAGCCGGTGATGCTGCCGGCGGCGTTGTTGACGTGAACGGCCAGTCCGGAGAGTTGTGCTGAACTGGTGTCGAGCGCGCCGACCAGTGTGGTGGAGAAGGCTTGTGACCCGGCCTGTGTTTCCGCCAACAGTGTGCCGGACTGGCGGGAGGCATTCTGCGCGGCCGCGACGGTCTGCTTGAGTGAGGCGGTGGTCTGTTTGGCGTCGGCGAGAATCGTGTCTGATTGGGCCAGCGTGTCCTGTAAGTCGGTGAGTGAATCCTGAACGGTGTTCAGCGTGGACATCACCGTATTGAGATCATTGATCGTATCGTGCTGGACTTTGCCGGTGGCTTGGTCGAGATCGTCTCCGGTTTCGGAAATGGCCGAGGCAACGGTGGTGGCTACCGTGGTGACGAAGGCGGAGTTGATCTGCTCGTCGATGGTGGTGGCGCCGGTGTCGGTGATTTTCGGCGCGATCGCGTTCTTCTTCTCGTTGACGTAATACTTGATTTTTGGCTGTTTGGAGGTTCCGGTCACCGATTCGACCAGGCTGGTGCTGAAATCCTTGGGCAGCACGATGGCTGCATAGTATTCGCCGGTCTCCACGCCGTGTACGGCCTGTTCCTCATTGTCTACGAAGCGCCAGCCGAGTTCGTCGTTCTGCTTGAGTTTCTTGACGACCTGCCGGCCCGCATCGAGATGGCCGACCAGATCGTTGGTGGTGCCTTGGTCTTCATTGGCTACGGCCACTTGCAGATTGCCGGTGGCTGAATAGGGATCCCAGTTGGCGAGAATGTTGAACCATGCGTACAGCGAGGGCAGTATTGCTACGCCGAGCGTCACCACAACGGCAACGGGATTGCGTAAGATACGTCTGCAATCGCGTAGAAAGACTTGCCAAACCGTCCGCATCCAGTCCCTCTTTTCCGGTTCGTAGTCATTGCGGCCACATGCAGTCTATTCCCACCACTGGTGCGGATACTGCTGGTTTGGCGGGTTTTCTTGCAAAACTGGCCGTTGGTTGTCCGCATAATGGGACTGATATGTGAACGTTTGTTGATGGTGCGACACCGGCGGGATGGTTGTGCAATTTTGCCGGTATCCGGTGATGAAATGTTGAGGTGTTGGAACTGAGTCGTCGCAGTGCCGAGACCGAGACGACTCAGTGACGAGCCTATCCGAGGCTATCTCGTTGGTTCTGGTCTCACTGATCCAGACGGAAGCCCTGAGCGGCGGCCTTGTCGAGCAGTGTCTGATGGCTGACATCCTGCCGACTGATCGTGGCGACCTGATCGCTGAAAGCGTCCACCGGACGGTCGGCTTGTCGCAGATCGTAGTACCGGTGAACTTCCTCGTCGAAGGCGGGCAGCTGGTCGAGTACGCCATCGGCGTCAGCCGGGTAGGTGTTCTCGAAGAACTGCATCGTGCGCGGCATGCGCGGCTTGACGGTCGGGTTCTGATCGGGCTTGCCGATGGCCAGACCCAGCACCGGATACGTGTATTCCGGCAGATTCAGCACGTCGATAAGGCCGGGGATGTTGTTGAGCAGAGAGCCGAGAATCACGCAGCCCAGTCCCAGCGAATAGGCGGCGGTCTCCATGGCGTGCAGGGCCAGCACGGCGTCGTTCTGAGCTTGGGTGAAGCGATAGCTGTACTTGAGATGGAATTCGTCGGAAGCGGGATCGATACCCTTGCGTTCGGCGATGCGTGCGTTGCGGTGCTCGTCGATGACGAACACGTACAGCAACGGCGCGGTGGCGATATACGGCTGATGGCCGAATTCGGCGAGCTTGGCTTTGATGGCCGGATCGGTGATGCGGATGGCGGACCAGTCGTTAAGGAACTGGCTGGACGCGGCATGTTGGGCGACGGTTTCGAGCGTGGCGCGGGTATCGTCGTCGATGGCCTCGTCCTTGAACTTACGGATGGAGCGGCGGCCCAGAAGAGCCTCGATTGTTGCGTTGGTAACCATGGCTTTATTGTCGCACGGCAGACGCCGGACGCCACGGTGGATTGCCTCACAGTGAAATGCCGATATTGTGTGGCGGAACTGTGCTGGACTGATGGTTCCTGTCGATTGACTGATGGTTCCTTGACGAAATTCCAGCGATGAGTCATCAGTCAGCCAACAGAAACCATCATCCAACCGGGGGATTAGCGGCTGGGCTTGCGATGGCGGTGGTCGACGAACGCCTTGGAGCCCCGATCCGACAGCTGCGAAACCACTGCGCCGAGTGCGGCCGAAACGGCGGCGAATGCCAGACTCATTGCCAGACTTTGCGGCGCGTCTGCCGCCAGTCCCTTGCGCAGATTGCGTTTGCTTGTGCCCTTGTCCCATATCATCTGGAATGCTTTGCCGGCAACCAAGCCTGCCAGCGCTGGGACTGCCGACTTGATGAGCTTGTCGCCCAGAGAATCAGGGTCGTTGAGCCGGTCCTCGCGCAGCCTGTTGACCTTCTCGTCGATGCGGTGCAGGCTGTCGACCGCGCGGTCGGCGCTGGAGGGGAAGTCGGTGTTCGTTTCGTCGCTCATGACTCTCAGTCTAATAGCATCTCAATCATCTCAGCGCAAAAGATGGGCGTTAATGGTGGAGTCATGAACGAGCGCAGACTAGAGTGGAGGCATGAGCGAACAGAACGTGAACGGCACCGTTGCCGTCGAGAACTCTCGTGGCGGCAATGGATTTTTGGTGTTGCTGCGCCACGGCCAGACCGTGTGGAGCGAATCCGGGCAGCATACCGGGCGCACGGACATCCCGTTGACCGCGGTCGGCGAGCAGCAGGCAGCGGATGCCGGAAGGCGCCTGCGCGAGGCCTTCCCCGAAGGATTCAGCCAGAGCTGTGTGTTTTCCAGTCCGCTGAAGCGGGCGTGCCAAACCGCTGAATTGGCTGGTTTTGCGGACCACGGTGTGTTGGACGGCATCGCTGAATGGGATTACGGCCGAGCCGAGGGGCGTACGCGCCAGCAGGTGAGTGAGGCCAGCGGTTTTGAATGGGATGTGTGGCGTGACGGGCCGCGCTCGCTGACGCCCACGCTGGAGGGCGACTGGGTCGAGACCTTGCCTTCGGGCGAACAGGTGCCGGTCCATGCCGGGCCTGGCGAGACGCTGGAAGAAGCGGCGGCACGCGCCAAGAGCGCCATCGACGAGATTACGCCGCTGCTGAAAGACGGCCATAATGTGCTGTTGGTGGCTCATGCGCACATCCTGCGCATCCTCACCTCGCAATGGCTGGGCGTGGACCCGCATTTCGCACGGTTGCTGCGTTTGGATACGGCGCACTACTCGGTGCTCAGCGTCTATAAGGGAGATAACGTCATCGAACGGTGGAACGCCTAGCCCCGGTTGCGCTGCGATTGCGCTGGCCTGCCCGCTACTGCGGGCGGGCCTTTATTGTTTGTGGCGGGAATTGCGGTATGTCGATAAATGATTTGCAAACGATAGCGTCGGCGTGTTGTTTTTTTTGATGGGTATAAGTGGCAATCGATTGCCATGAAAGATATGTTAGCGCTCTCATGATTGCGAACGCTTGCATTGCGATAATGAGGCAAAAATGACTGAATTAATGGGATATTTGTTGACAATGGCCTGAAAATGATGATTTATGACGCGCTGATATTGCTATCGTTTGCAAAAAGAAGCAAACCGTTGCACAATAGTGCATGTCGATAGTCGTAAAGGTGCGTGCTAGCGTACCTGTCCTGACCGGGGACGGCCGGGTCGATGATGAAAGAGAAAGGTTCGATGATGAATCGTACAGTCAAGTCAGCAGTCGCGATGGCGGCTGTCGCTGCGATGTCCCTCGGCGCTTTGGCGGCCTGCGGAAGCTCGACCTCCGGCGATGACGCCAAGGGCAAGGTCTACTACCTGAATTTCAAGCCGGAAGCGGCTGATCAGTGGACCGCTCTGGCCAAGGAATACACCAAGGAAAAGGGCGTTGAGGTCAAGGTGCAGACCGCGGCCTCCGGTACCTACGAGCAGACCCTGAAGTCCGAAATCGCCAAAACCGAAGCCCCGACCTTGTTCCAGGTCAACGGCCCGGTCGGCTACCAGAACTGGAAGAAGTACACCGCCGATATGTCCAACACGGATGTGTATAAGGAACTCACCAACCAGGACGTGGCCCTGAAAGACGGCGACAAGGTGGTCGGTGTGCCGTACGTGATGGAAACCTACGGCCTGATCTACAACAAGGACATCCTCAACAAGTACTTCGCGCTGGATGGTGCCAAAGCCACGTCCATGGACGAAATCGACAACTTCGACACCCTGAAGGCCGTGGCCGACGACATGCAGGCCCGCAAGGACGAGCTCGGCATCAAGGGCGCGTTCACCTCCGCCGGCTTCGACTCCAGCTCCGACTGGCGATTCAAGACCCATCTGGCCAACCTGCCGCTCTACTATGAGTTCAAGGACGACAACGTCACCGAGCAGCCGGCCACCATCAAGGGCACTTATCTGCCGAACTACAAGAAGATCTTCGACCTGTACATCACCGACTCCACCACCGACCCCACCCAGCTGAGCGCCAAGACCGGCGATGATGCGAACTCCGAGTTCGCGCTCGGCGAGGCCGCCTTCTACCAGAACGGCACCTGGGCTTGGACCGACCTGCAGAAGGCCGGCATGAAGGCCGAATCCGTGGGCATGATGCCAATCTACACCGGTGTCAAGGGTGAAGAGAAGCAGGGCTTGGCCACTGGTTCCGAGAACTACTGGTGCATCAACGACAAGGCCTCCGACGCCGACAAGAAGGCCACCGAGGACTTCCTCTCCTGGGTGATCACCTCCGACACCGGCAAGAAGGCCATCTCTCAGGACATGGGCTTCACCACCCCGTTCAAGACCTTCGATGACGTCAAGTTTGACAACCCGCTGACCGAAGCCGCCGTGGAAGACCAGAAGTCCGGCACGACCCAGGTTTCTTGGAACTTCACCATGATGCCGTCCGAAGAGTGGAAGAACAAGGTCGGCCAGGCACTGCTCGAGTACGCGCAGGGCACCGGCAAGTGGGATGCCGTCAAGACCGCCTTCGTGGACGGTTGGGCTTCCGAATACGAGGCTTCGCACTGAGTCTCATAGAGTCCCATAGCCGATAAGTAACAATCCGCGGCGCCCCTGCCATTTCCTTCTCCGGGGGGCGCCGCTTTGTATTGCTGAGTCTCGCACAAAATCGTCCGCCGCAAAAAAGTGTGAGGCACGCACCCGCTCAATCGCACACTGTGGGGCCATGAATCGGCGATTTTTCGCCATTCTCCACAATGTGCGATTGAGCGTTACTGTGCGGTTGCCTCACACTTTTTCTATGGTGGGCTTTGTTGTGTGAGCCTACTTAACGCGGGAGGTGGAGGAGCGGACCTTCAGCTGGGCCGGGAACACGATGTAGGGTTGCTCAATCGGCTTTTCGTCAATGAGATCGAGCGTCATGCGGGCTGCCACGCGGGCCATTTCCACCGGATCCTGGCGGATGGTGGTCAGGCCGATATCGCCGGTGTAGAAACTATCGTCGTAGCCGATCAACGAGACGTCGCCGGGCACGGAGAATCCATTGCGCTCCAGCTGGAACATAAGCGGCAAAGCAATGCCATCCTCCTGGCATGCGATGGCGGTGGGCATCTCGTCTTGGCTTATGAGTTGGTTGACCACGTCGCTGATTTCATAACGTCCATCGTCATCGACCTTGCAGACGATAACCTGCGGCTCGATGCCTTCCCTGCGGCAGCAGGCGGTGAATGAGTCGAATCGGCTTTGCACGGAGAAGCTCAGCGACACCTCGCGATTGGTGCTGATGTAGGTGATGCGGCGATGTCCGAGATTGATAAGATGGCGGGCGGCCAGCGTGGAGCCCTGCACATCGTCGATATTGACGGCGGCGGTAAAGCCGCGGGCTCCGGGTTCGACTGAATTGATGCCGACGATCGGCACGCCGACCGAAGCCAGTTGCGCGATTTCGTTGTTGTCGATATCGAAAGACGCCACAATCACGGCATCGGCGTTACGGCGTACCGGCAACATCTCGAAGAATTCCTTGCGCTCCTCGATGCTGGAAATCTGGAATACCGAAATATCGTAGCCCTGCGTGTGCAGCACCTCGTTGAGCCCCTCGATGACCGAGGCGGTGAACCACAGGCGGATATGGCCGCTCATCAGTACTGCGATGCGCAGGGAGCGGCCGGATTTCAGGGCCGCAGCCGAGCGGGAGAGTGAGAAATTGAGTTTGTCGGCGATGGCGAGCACGCGCTCGCGGGTCTTGGCCGACACCAGATCCGGCCTGGTGAAGGAACGTGAGACGGTGGAGATGGAGACGCCGGCCTCGCGGGCGACATCCTGAATGCTCGTAGCCATTGCAGCCCCCTTGCGTTGAATGGAAAATCGCAATACACATGCACAACTGACTCCAGTGTACATGCTGATTGATTGATCTGCGGCGATGACAACGATTGTATTACAAACGTTTGCAAAGTGTCTATGTCGGCGTTAGATTGGCTTTATATAGCCATTATCTTAGGTGAAAGAAGATTGCTGGAGCCGGAGTGTGCTCGAACTTGAAACGCCTAAAATGACAACGTTTGACATATAATGATTCGACGTTTACTATGAACATAGGCTTGAACGAGAACAGGCCGTGCATGCGGTTCTCGATCGGCAAGCTCGCATTGAGTTGAACTCCGCAGCCGGCGCACGATGCAGTGTCACAACGCAGCGGACTCAAGGAGGAGGAAAAGTCATGATCAGCATGGCTGGCAAGGCGATACGCAGATGGTGGGCGCTGTTCGCGCTCCCCACATTCGCCGCATTCATCATCGGGTTCCTGGTGCCCTTCATCATGGGCGTCTACTTAAGCTTCTGCGAATTCACCACCGTTACCGACGGTGAATGGGTGGGGCTTAAGAACTATGGCAAAGCGTTGAAAGACAAGGAATTCCTGCACGCGCTCGGCTTCTCCACCGCGTTCACCATCGTGACCACCATCGTGATCAACGTGATCGCCTTCGCCATCGCCTACATGCTGACCAAGGCGATCAAGGGCTCCACGCTGTTCCGCTCGGTATTCTTCATGCCGAACCTTATCGGCGGCATCATCCTGGGCTACATCTGGCTGCTGCTCCTGAACGGCGTACTAGCCCACTGGGGCCGCGCCCTGACCTATAAGGCGTCCTACGGGTTCTGGGGCTTGGTCATCCTGGTGTGCTGGCAGCAGATCGGCTACATGATGATCATCTACATCGCCGGCCTGCAAGCCCTGCCCACCGATGTGCTGGAGGCCGCGGCCGTGGACGGCGCCAACGGACGGCAGACCATGTTCCGCATCATCATCCCGCTGATGATGCCGTCCATCACCGTGTGCTCCTTCCTGACCGTGACCAACGGTTTCAAGCTCTACGATCAGAACCTCGCATTGACCAACGGTGCGCCGAGCAACATGTCTGAAGGTCTGGCGCTGAACATCACCCGCACCTTCTACGGCCGTATGGGCTGGGAAGGCGTCGGCCAGGCGAAGGCCGTGCTGTTCTTCATCCTGGTCGCGGTCATCGCCCTGATTCAGAACAAGCTCACCACGAGCAAGGAGGTGGCAGCCTGATGAACGAGAACAAGCCTGTGAAGCATGGCGCATTATGGACCGTGCTGTTTGCCGTTGTCTCCCTGTTCTGGATTTTCCCGATCGTCCTGGTGCTGATCAACTCCTTCAAGCAGAAGGCGTACATCTCCAAGAACGCGTTCTCCCTGCCTGCCGGCAAGGCGTTCGTGGGACTTGAGAACTATGTGCGCGGCATCGAGACCACGCAGTTCTTCGCCTCCTTCGGCTGGACGTTGCTTATCACCGTCGGCTCGGTGGCGCTGATTCTGGTGTGCACCTCGATGTGCGCATGGTGGATCGTGCGCGTGAACAACTGGGCCGCGAAGCTGCTCTACACCCTGTTCCTGTTCAATATGATCGTGCCGTTCCAGATGGTGATGTTCACCCTCTCCAAGATCGCCGACATGCTGAAGCTCAATACCCCGTGGGGCCTGTGCATCGTGTACCTCGGTTTCGGTGCCGGTCTGGCCGTGTTCATCTTCACTGGCGTGATCAAGGGCATCCCGCAGGAGCTTGAGGAGTCCGCCATGATCGACGGCGCGTCAGTGCCGCGCATCTTCTTCCAGATCGTGGTGCCGATTATGAAGCCGTCGATCGTCTCGGTGGCCATCCTCGAAGCCATGTGGATCTGGAACGACTACCTGCTGCCGTACCTGACGCTCGACCTCGGCAAGTACAAGACCGTCTCGGTCGCCGTGCAATACCTCAAGGGCGGCTACGGTTCCGTGGATATGGGCGCCATGATGGCCTGCCTGGTGCTGGCCATCATCCCCATCATCGTCTTCTACTTGGTATGCCAGAAGTATATAGTCTCTGGTGTCATGGCGGGCGCGGTCAAGGGTTGAGCCCGACAATTTGGCTCCCCTCCCTGAGGGGAGCCAAAAGCTGTACAAGGAGTAGTTGATGAACTGGCTGGCACCGGACTCGAAATTCATGCGCGCGTGGAGCAATCTTGTTGACGGCGTATGGATCAACATTCTGATGCTGGTCACTTCGATTCCGATCATCACCATCGGTGCGGCCCTGACTGCCGGCCATGATGCTTGCCGCTGCTCCATCGAGGGCGAGGGCAAAGGCGTAACCTCCAACTACTTCAAGTCATTCAAAACCAACTTCATCAAAGCCACACTGCTGTGGCTGCCGTTCTTGGTGGCGCTGATTGCACTGGTCTGGTCATGGATCGTCCTGCAGATCACGCCGCTGCTCATCATCAAATTCGCGCTGACCATCCTCTGGCTTATCGGTTTCGAATGGGTGTTCGCGCTTCAGGCACGCTTCGAGAACACCGTGGCCGGCACCTTGAAGAACGCCTTCATCTTCGGCATCTCCCACATCGCGATGACCGTGGCCCTGGTCATCGTGGATGCCGTGTTCGTGGCACTGCTGGCGGCCAGCTGGTTCCACATGCCCGGTGGACTGTTCCTGCTGGTGATCCTTGGTTACGGCACCATGCTGATGCTCCATATCCCCGTCGCCGAGCGTGTCTTCAAGCCATATCTCATTGACTAGGCGGGTTCTCACGAATATGCGGCGATCTTCGAGGTCTGAGCGCTCTCTGTCCACGCAAGCGCGGTAAAGATAACAAATTAATAACAGTTTGGGGCGGCTGGCGGAGCGGGGTGCCGATTGAGGGGGTATTAGTGATTGGCTTGGAAGGGGGCTTTTGACATACGGGGGGTGTTCGGACTGGGCGGTTGCCCCCGTAAGTGCTTATATACATAAGGAATCTGGCACACTGAGTCTCAGTGCCGTAATGGTATCATCGCAAATAATGTTTGCGTTCACGTAGAGGCGAACGAGACACCCGACAAGTGGGTCGAGGCAAAGGACAAGGAGAGATGCGGTGAAGCATTGGAAGAAGATGGCAGCATCGTTGATTGCAATATCAACGATGGTGGCAGTAGTTCCGACGACGTATGCCATGGAATCGGAAGATTCCCAACCACAGACAACCGATACCGCGACAGTGCAGACTACTAAGGCTGCTGAACCGACGCTGCTCGCCAGCTGGGACTTCACGGGCAAAAACGGCACCACGAACAGCGCGATTGCCGATTCGACCGGCAAGTACAACCTGACGCTGAAGGACGGCGCCAAGATCGAACAGTACGGTGACCGCAGCAACAACGAGGCGCTCTCACTGCGCGGCGATGGCCAGTACGCCCAGATCGATGACCAGCTGTTCAAGGATGCGGGCGACTCCTTCACTCTGGAGTTCGCGTCCAAGACTCGTCACGACGACAGCGGCAAGTTCTTCTCGTTCATCGTCGGCAAGGACGGCTCGAACGACGCCAACACCACCGATCAGGCCAACGCCAACAAGTACCTGATGTTCTACAACAGCAAGACCGCCATCAAGGGCGTTATCTCCAACAACAACTGGGGTAACGAACAGGGATCCAAGGTCACCGTTTCCGGCAACGACAAAAGCTGGGCCGATTACAAGATTGTCGTGGACGGCACCAACCTTGCCGTGTTCCGCAACAATGCCCTGATCATTTTCAAGGCCAACACCGGCATCAAGATGAGCGATCTCGGTGCGACCACCGCCTACATCGGCAAGTCGTTCTACTCCGTCGATGAGTACTGGAATGGTGCAATGGATGATATCAAGGTCTACAGGGGCGCTGACCTGACCATGCCGACCGCCGTTGCGATTTCCGGTACCGGTGTGGTGAACAACAAGCTCACCCTGATTGAGAAGGACTCCACCAAGCTCACCGCCACCGTCACTCCGGACGACGCCGTGAGCAAGAACGTCACCTGGTCCTCCTCCGATGAGTCCGTGGCCAAGGTCGCCGCAGACGGTACTGTAACCGGCGTCAAGGCTGGTACTGCCACCATCACCGCCACCACTGAGCTGGGTGGTGTGAAGGCCGAACTGCCCGTCACCGTTGAGCCGATGAACGCCCAGAACGCCGCCGCAGCCGACCTCGATGCCGCGATTGCTGCGCTGAAAGTTCCGGCGGCCGAGAATCTGCCGCTAGTCGCCAAGGGCACCAAGAACGGCTCGGCGATTACGTGGAAGTCCTCGGACGAGAAGCTCATTACGTCCACTAACGAGAAGTACGAAAACAAGACCACTGGTGCCGATGACCCGTATCGTGGTGCTGGCATCATCAATCGTCCGGCCTACGGCGACGGTGATTCCAAGCCGGTTACGCTGACCGCCACCGCTTCCTACAACGGCGGTGAGAAGGTCACCAAGACCATCGAGGTCACTGTCAAGGAGAAGACCCGCATCGCGCCTGACACCGGCTATGCGGCCGTCACTTTTGAGAGCGACAGCAACGGTGGAGAAAAGGCCTGGGTGGCTTCCACTGAGAAGAACGATTTCTTCACGTTTAAGACTCGCAACAATGGCCAGGCGGTACTTACCAATGATGCAGACACGGGTGGCTTGCGTGACATGTTCGTGCTGCGTTCCCACGAAGGCGACAAGTACTACCTGATTGCCACTGATCTCAAGGTCTCGTCAATGGGCTGGAGCCAGAACCAGGTTAACGGTTCTCGGAAAGTTGAGGTCTACGAGTCCACCGATATGATGAACTGGACCCGTACCAACGGCGACGGCAACGGCGGCATCACCATCAACACGCCGAACGCCGGTATGACCTGGGCGCCGGAAGCTTACTGGGATGATGACCTGAACGCTTACGTGGTGTTCTTCTCTTCCCGCATGTTCACTGATGACACCCGTACCACTCCGGTCAAGAACGACAAAACCGGCAATAGCTCCTATGCTCAGGTGCGTTACGCCATCACCCGCGACTTCGTGAACTTCACCGAGCCGCAGATGTGGCAGGACACCGGCTACTCGCGCATTGATTCCACCGTGCGTAAGATCGGTGGCTACTACTACCGATTCACCAAGAATGAGCAGGGCGGTGCCGCTGGCGATTACATCACCACTGGTAAGAGCATCTTCCTTGAGCGTTCCAAGGTGCTGACTGCACCGACCACCGAGGCATCTCCGGGTCAGGACCCGAACACCGGTTGGCAGCTGCTCGAGCAGGCGTTGCTGCCGTTCGAAGGACCAGAGACCATCAAGCTCAACAAGGATGACGAACTCAACACGAAGGACGACGACGGCTACATTCTGCTGTCCGACAACTTCGCCTACCGTGCATTTATGACCACGGGTGCCGAGCTTTCCAAGACCACGTGGGACAACCCGATGACCAAGCGTTACCCGGACTTCAACAACGAAAAGAAGCCGGTCAAAGCCGAGCCGGGCGCTCAGGGCTACATCACTCAGGGTGCTAACGGCGGTCTGCCGGACAAGGTGCGTCACGGTGCGTTCGTGAACGTGCCTGAGTCTGTGCTCAAGGTGACGAAGTCCTGGACCGCTGCCAACCCGACGCACATCGAGGCTGTTGACTCCACCACCAAGGCCGTGTACAACGCCGGCACCCGCGAGCTCACCGCCACGGTGACCGCCGCCGATAAGGGCACGCTCGCCGGTTCGGTGAAGTTCTCTGCTGGCGACTGGTCCAAGACCGTGAAGCTCGACGCCGAAGGCAAGGCCACTGTGACCCTCCCGGCCAGCGTCTCTGGCACTGTTGCGGTTGCTTACGACGGCTACACCGATGGTTTGGTCAATCCATCCGATACTACGGTTGACGGCATTGAACAGGGCAAGGTCGATTTGGCTGAGCTCAACAAGCAGATCGCCGCCGCCGAAGCGCTCAAGGAATCCGACTACACGGCCGATTCCTGGGCCAAGCTTGCCGCCGCGCTGAAGACTGCCAAGGCCGCGCTCGCCGCTGAGAATCAGGGCGAGGTCGATACCGCCGCAGCCGACCTTAAGACCGCAATCGAAGCCCTGCAGAAGGCTCCGACCAATCCGGGCGAAGGTGACGGAGATAAGGGCGACGGCAATAAGCCGACTACCCCGACCACCGGCGACAAGACCAACGTCAACAAGCCCGGCAGCGCGCTGAGCAATACCGGTACGGCCGTGCTCGGCCTGGGTGGTGCCGTGGTAGCACTCGCCATCGCCGGCATCTCCCTAACCCTCTGGCGCAAGCGTCGCGCCTGAGCTGCTACGGCAACCAAGCCCCCCTCTGACGAGGGGGGCTGTCAGCCGAAGGCTGACTGGGGGAGAGACCGCGGCGAAGCCACCGAAAGAACGGCATGGCCTTCGGCCGATTCTGTATCCCGCGGCTGCCGCCGCAGGTCTCTCCCCCGACTGCCTAACGGCGGCCACCTCGAACGCAATTAAGGACCAGCTTTCAGCTAGCTTCATATTTGCTCACTGTCGTTCGCCTTCGCCTAAAAACGACTCTGGCGTTTTCTTCACGGCTCAGCTCATCAGAGGGCGGCCACAAAACTTCGCTCCATAACTGAAGGCGCAACCACAATCAACCCTATCAATGAGGAGAAACATGGGAAAGCTGATACGAAAGGCAACCGGACTCACGGTCGGCGTGGCAACACTGCTCGCTGGTCTGGTGCTGCCGATGACGGCCAGTGCCGAGAGCGCATCGCCAATCGATGCCAGTCCGATCATCCACTATTCATTCGATAACGCACTGACGTCCAAGACCATCGCCAACGAGGGCAGCGCGGCCAACAGCGATGCCACCCTATCCGGCGACGCCACGGTGGCCAATGGCCAGATCAACCTGACCGGCTCGCAAACCATTAGCGTGCCGACCACGGCCATCGCCGGTAAGAAGGACGTCACCGTCTCCATCTGGCTCAAGAACAATTACGGCAACGGCAATACCGCCGCCGCGTACATCGGCGCGGCCAAGACCGGCAATTATCCGGCCAACGGTTACTGGCTGCTCAACCCGGCCAACCCGAGTGGCTACGCGAAATCCGTAATGACCAATGCCACTGCGGCCGACCCGAATAACAGCCCGTGGGGCACCGAAGTCGGCCCTGGATCGACGAACGCCGCCATCACCGGCACCAAGGCCACCAGCGATTTGGCTCTGTACACCACCGTCATCAACGGCACCAACAGCACTATGAGCTTCTACCTCAACGGCAAGCAGGTTGGAGACGCCACCTACGCCATTCCGGCCGGTGGCCTGACCAATTACGGCGATCTCGTCGCCTACATTGGCAAGTCCTCCTACGCTGACCCGAACTCCAAGCTCGACGTGGACGATTACGCCGTATACGACACTGCCATCAGCGCCGCAGACGTGACCAAGCTGTATGACGTTCAGGTGCTCGACAAGGCCGAGGCCGCTGTCAAGGCCGCTGTGCCCGCATCCGCTACCGAGGACTTCACCCTGCCGACCAGCGCCGCTGGTGTGAGCGTCGCGTGGAAGTCGGACAACGCAGCCATCGCCGTTGACAACGCTACCGGCAAGGCCACAGTCACTCGTCCGGCCGCAACCGCAGCTGATGCCGAGGTGATCCTCACCGCCACGTTCGGCAACAACGCCAAAACCGCCGACTACACGGTCCTCGTGCCGAAGCAGCTCTCCGATGCCGAGCAAGCCAAGGCCGACCTTGACGTCGTCACCATCGAGGACTCCGACGACATCCGTAGCAACTTCTCCGTGCCCACCAAGGGCAACAATGGTTCGACCATCTCGTGGGAAGTGACCGGTGGCAAGGATATCGCCACACTAGGCGAAGGCGTGAACGACAAATCTCGAACGGTCACTGTTAAGCGCCCTGCCGCCGGTAGCGATGCCGTCACTGTGACGCTCAAAGCCATTGCCAAGTACGGTACCGCCACCGAAACGAAGACCTTCACCGTCACCATTCAGCCGATGCCTGCCGCCGAAGAGAAGGACGAGGCCTACGTGTGGGCGTTCTTCACCGGCGAGGGCGTGGGCGGCGAGAAAATCAGCCTCGCGGCCTCCAAGGGCAACGATGCGCTCGACTGGAACACGCTGAACAACGGCACGCCGATATTCACTTCCGAGTTTGGCGAGAAGGGTTTGCGCGATCCGTTCATCATGAAGTCCAAGGACGGCGACAAGTTCTACATGCTCGCCACCGATCTGAAGATTGACGGTCGTGCCCCCCTCAACGGGCTGAATGGCTTTGCTGGTGCACAGGCTAACGGTTCCAAGTACATTGAGATCTGGAAGTCCGACGATCTGGTCAACTGGTCCAAGCAAAGCCACGTCAAGGTGAGCTCTGATTACGCAGGCAACACTTGGGCGCCTGAGGCCTACTACGACGAGGAAATCGGCAAGTACGTGGTCTATTGGGCCTCGAACCTGTACGACAACACCGACGAGAACAGCCGCAAGCAGCTGACCTACAACCGCATGGTGTACGTCACCACCGATGACTTCGTCAACTTCTCCGACCCGACAGTGTGGATTGACGTTGATCGCCGAGGCGGTGCAGGCAGTGGATCCATCGATGTGACCGTGCAAAAGGTAGGGGATACCTACTACCGCATCTACAAAGATGAAAACACGATGTCTTTGCGTCAGGAGAAGTCCACAGATTTGACTGCCGCAATTGGTGGTGCCGGCGTGAAGAACTACGCCGATGCGCTTAAGGGTAGTGCATGGAGCGAAGTTGCCACGAACATCGGTAAAGGCCAGGCTAACGGTTACGGTAAAACCTTCACTTCCGGCGAAGGTCCATCGCTATTCAAGGCCAACGATGGCGACGTGAACGGCTACCAGTACTACCTGTTCGCCGACCAGCCGAGCTATCATCAAGGTCCAAACCACTATGTGCCGATGGCGACTGAGGATATCGCCAGCGGTCAGTGGACCGTTATCGGCAATAAGATGCCTGAGGTGAACTTCCCGACCAATTCCGATGGCGGCAAGCCGCGCCACGGCACTGTGCTGCCCGTGACCCGCGCCCAGTATCAGAAGGTGCTGGAGGCGTACGCTCCGGCTGTGGCTGTGAAGTCCGTTGACGCGCTGTCTGCCGAGACGACGGTTGGTGTGGCGCCGACGCTGCCGGAAACCGCGCATCTGACTCATGCGGACGGTTCCGTTTCTGACGTTGCAGTTGAGTGGGATGCCATTGACGCAGCTTCCTATGCCAAGACCGGCACTTTCACCGTCAAGGGCGTCGCCCAGGACGATTCCCGTATGCCGGTCGAGGCGACCGTCACCGTGACTGGCACTGACATCTCCGGGGCGGTCGTCACGGCCGAACCCAACGAGTTCACCGCAGACGGTGCTGCCAAGGAACCGGCCGTGACCGTTACGCTCGATGGCGCGACGCTCAAGGAAGGCGCCGACTACACGGTGGCCTACACGAACAACATCGAACCCGGCACCGCCACAGTGACCGTAACCGGCGCTGGCAAGTACTCCGGTACTGCTTCGGCAACGTTCACCATCAAGGCCGGCGAGCCCGGCTCCACGCTGGACAAGTCCAAGTTGCAGGCGCTTGTCGATAAGGTGAAGGGCTATAACAAGGCTGATTACCAGTCTGGTTGGGATGCTTTCGCCGCCGCGCTCGCCGACGCGAAGCAGGTGTTGCAGAGCTCCACCGACCAGCAGGAAGTGGACAAGGCGCTGTCGCGGCTCCAGTCCGCCGCCGACAAGCTGGTCAAGAAGTCCGGCGACTCCGGCAAGACCGACGGCAAGGACGACGGTGCCCAAAAGCCCGCCTCCAAGCCGAGCGACAAGATCAGTGACACCGGTTCCGCCGTCCTCGGCGTAAGCCTCACCGCCGCGGCGCTGCTTGTCGCCGCTGCCGGAGCCTACGCCCTGCGCAAGCGCCAGTCCTGATTGGCGTCGCACTCGGCTCCCCTGGGTGAGGGGGAGCCGAGTGCCGAAGACGGATGATTGGGGCCCTCGCTCCACAAAGAGTGAACGCTCATATTAAACTTGCAAGTACTTATAACCAAAAATGCGGCTTCGCGTTGCCCCGGTCCCTCAAAACGGTGTCGTTTGAGGGGGCGGGGCGTTGCGCGGATGCATGAGAACACAGTTCGCGCTGGCAAACGAAGCAGCTTCGTCGGTGCGAAAAAGGCGCGAAACTAGGCCGATAAAGGAGCGGCCGACCGTCGCACGATAACAATTTGATAACAAAATCGATGTTTGTTTCCTGTTCAGGAAGCTGAACACCGTTGATCAATAACTTCGATCCATAACTCAGCGCAAAAACCAAAACCCACAATCAGAGGAGACACATGGGTAAGTGGAAGAAAGCGGTGGCAGCTCTTGCAGCTGTCCCGATGCTGATGGCGTTGGCGCCAGCAGCAAATGCGGTTGAATCGGATCCCACCGATTCATCGGCCGCGCAGCGGGCGCTGGCAGCAGCCCTGAAATCAAATGCCAAGGCAGCGGCAGACAGCGATCTGCTCGCCAGTCTTGATTTCGACAACGTCGCTGCAGGCGCTACTGGCACTATTGTCGATGACACCACCGGCACCAAGGCGACCATCAACGGTGCTGCCGCAGTGGCTACCAGCAAGGACGGCACTGCTGCAGTTCGGCTCGGTTCTGGATTCTGGCTGAATGTGACTAAGTCGGACGATTCTGCCGTGCTCAAGGGCCTGGATGCGGTCACGATTTCGTACGATTCCAAGTCCGCCAGCACCAATCAGGGCTGGTCGGTATTTGCGGCACCGAATACGAATGCGCAGACCTATCAGCAAGAGCATTACCTCGGCGTGATGGATCGCACCACTTCGGTGAACGTTGAGCGTTACAACAACGCTGGTAAGCGCGACACCACCGGCAATGTGAGCAAGGATGGTCTCGCCAGCCAGTGGCGTCACGTCGATTTGGTCATCGACGAGGCCGCTTCCACGCTGTACATTGACGGTGAGCAGGCCGCAACCGTAGCCCCAGCTGATGGCGCGAGCTTCGCTCAGCTCACCGATATTCTCGGCGCAGACGGCGGCGTGCTGCAGATCGGCAAGGCCAACTGGGTGAATGGCGAATACTATACCGGCGCACTTGACAACCTCAAGATTTACGGCTCTGCGCATACTGCTGACCAAATCAAGGAAGCCTACGATTCCACGAAGTCCGATGCCGCCAAGGCCGACGCTAATGCGCTGACCATTAACAACGGCAGCACTGATGTGTATTCCAACATCACACTTCCGGCCAAGGGCTCGGTTAACGGTTCCGCGATTACGTGGAAATCCAGCAACGCAAAGGTCATTACCGATGCGGCAGATGGTGACATCGCAGCTGGTGTCGTTGCTCGTCAGAAAACCGACACCAAGGTGACGCTCACTGCCACCATTACCGATGCTGACGGCAACACGGAAACCAAGGAATTCGAGCTGACCGTCAAGGCCGCCGTCGAACAGCCGAAGACCACGGACTATCTGTTTGCGCACTTCACCGGCACCGAAGGTAGCGCTACCGACGAGCAGATGTACTTCGCCACCAGCAAGGATGGCCTGAGCTGGCATGACACCCGCGAGTCCGGCGATCCGGTACTCAGCTGGAACAACAGCCAGACCGGCAACTCTCGTGGTAAGGACAACGGCGTGCGCGACCCGTATCTGGTCCGCTCTCCGGAAGGCGACACCGTCTACCTCATCGCTACCGAGCTGAGCATCCATAACCGTGGCGGTTGGGGCGCGGCCACCGCTACCACCAATGGCAGCACCAACCTAATCGTGTGGGAGTCGCATGACTTCGTCAACTGGAGCGAACCGCGCGCCGTTGACGTTGCCTCTCAGATTCCGGGAGCCGGCATGGCTTGGGCTCCGGAAGCCTACTGGGATGATGTGAACAAGCAGTACATGGTGTACTGGGCCACTGCTTCCGACGCGGACAACAAGTCCGGCGATCGCACCAATATGTACTACTCCACCACGCGTGATTTCGTGAACTTCACGACGCCTGTCAAGTGGATCGACCGAGTCAAGTCCGTTATCGATACCACGATGATTAAGGCCGATGACGGCTATTACTATCGTGTGTCCGGTGACACGTACCTCGGTGTTGAGCGTAGCAAGGATCCGTATGCCACAACGCTCACCACTGGTGACACAATTGCGAATGGTTACTACAACACTGACAGTGATCCGAACCAGTGGACGCTTGTCGGTACATTCGGTGACCTGACTGGTACCGGTCTGACCGGTGCGCAGCTGGAAGGCCCGGAGCTGTTCTTCTACAATGAAGATGACGTGCAGACCAGTGATGCGGGCAAGAAGATGCTCTACGGTCTGATGTGGGACCAGTACTCAGCCGGTAAGGGTTACACCCCATACCGTTCTGCCGATTTAGGCAGCACTGATAAGGCTGATTGGGGCTTTGCCTCTGATGTGAACTTCGGTTCGCTCAAGAAGCGTCACGGCACCATCCTGCCTGTCACTGAAACCGAGTACAACGCAATCCTGAAGGCATTCGATAAGAACAAGGACACCGAGCCAGTCACACCCGATGAAGACGGCTCCGGTCCGATTGCCGAGTATGACTTCGAAGACAGCAAGGGTACCGACACCACTGAGAACAGCAACGACTTGACCTTCAACGGCAACGCCAAGGTCTCCGAGGATGCCGAAAAGGGCAAGGTGCTTAAGCTCGACGGCTCTGACGGCACCTACGCCGAGTTCCCGAAGGGCCTGTTCGATGGCCGTAACAAGCTGACTGTGCAGATGGATGTCAAGTCGGAGATCAATAAAAACCAGTTCACGTTCGCTTTCGGCCAGAACTCCACCAAGTACTACTTCCTGAAGTACAACAACTCCGGCGAGCTCGCCAGCCGCATCACCACCAACTCGTATGGTGCGGAGGACGCGGCTAACGCTACGTTGTCTGGCAACGGCGCATGGCATCGTGTCACGGTCACGTTGGACGACAACGTGATGACCGTGTACTCTGACGGTGCGCAGGTGGCTCAGAACAAGGCGACCAAGAACAAGGTCACCGATTTGGGTAACGATCTGCTGGCCTACTTGGGCAAGTCCTTCTACAACGACCCATACTTCAAGGGTTCGTTCGACAATGTGAACGTGTGGAACCGCGCGCTCACTGCTCAGGAGGTCGAGAAGACCAGCCCGATTGCTCTGCAGGGTATTTCTGTGGGCACTGTGCCGTCTGACCCGAACTCGCTGCGTGGCACTGACGACCACTCTCAGGTGCGTTCCACCCTCGACTGGTCCGCGAAGACCGTCACCACCGTGCTCAACCGCCGTGGCGACGCGGCCAAGGTGCCCGTCAAGGTGACCGTCAACCGTGGCGACGACTCCATCAAGCTCACCCTTGATGGTCAGGCGTTCACCAATGGTGGTACGGCCGACCTGACTAAGGACCGTACTTTGGTTGTCGATTTGGGTGACGGTAATACGGAAACCTGGACGCTGAAGAAGGTCACCGTGGGCAACAACCCGGTGCTGCCCGGCCAGTACGCCGACCCGGACATCGACTACTTCGACGGCAAGTTCTGGATTTACCCGACCACCGACGGCTTCTCCGGCTGGAGCGGCAATTACTTCCATGCGTTCAGCTCCACCGACTTGGTGAACTGGACCGACGAGGGCGTGATCCTCGATGTCAACAAGGACCACCAGCCGACCACCGATGGCGATGAGAACACCGCCATCTCCCCGTGGTCCGTGGGCTCCGCGTGGGCACCGACCATCGAGAAGAAGAACGGCAAGTACTACTTCTACTACTGCGCGAAGTTGCCGAACGGTCAGTCCGCCATCGGCGTGGCCGTGGCCGACAATCCGGCCGGTCCGTTCAAGGCCGCCGATCAGCCGCTGGTCACTCGCACGATGGAAGGCGTCACCGTTGGACAGGCCATCGACCCGTCCATCTTCACCGACCCGAACACCGGCAAGTCGTACATCCTGTACGGCAACGGTTCGCCCGCCATCGCCGAACTCAACGACGACATGGTGAGCATCAAGGCCGGTACGGTGAAGAAGCTCAACGGTCTGAACGACTTCCGCGAGTCCGTGGTCGTCGCCTACCGCGACGGCAAGTACCACTGGACCTGGTCATGCGACGATGCCAACTCCCCGAACTACCATGTGAGGTACGGCGTCTCCGATTCCATCGACGGCACCATCACCTACAAGGGTGTGCTGCTGCAGAAGGATTCCTCCAAGAACCTGCAAGGTGCCGCGCACCAGTCCGACGTGCATGTGACCGACGCGGACGGCAACGACCGTTGGCTCATGGCCTACCATCGCCACTACACGCCGCTCGGCGTGTTCACCTCCGGCCTTGGTTACCACCGTGAGACCGCCATCGACGAGATCACCTTCGACGCGGACGGCCTGATGCAGACCATTCACCCGACCGACGAAGGCGTGTCCATTGAGATGGCCGATACGACGGCGCTTGATGGCGCGATTGGAGCGGCCGACAAGCTCGGCACCGATGGCTCTGCTTACACCGAGGCCAGCTGGAAGGCATTCGAGGATGCGCTCGCCGCAGCCAAGACGGCCAAGCAGACCTTCCTTGACTCCGGCCTGTCTCAGGCTGATGTCGATGCCGCCGCCAAGGCCCTGACCGACGCGCAGAATGCGTTGGAGGAGAGCCAGCCCGAGCCAGAGCACCCGGCCGCAGGCACGATCCTCTCCATCGCCGTGACCGCGCAGCCCGCCAAGGCCGAGTACAAGGTCGGTGAAGCGCTCGACACTGCCGGTCTGGTCGTCACCGCGACCGTGGCCGATGGCAACGGCGGCTCCGCCACCCGCGAGCTCGCCGCCGATGAGTACGAGCTGCTCGGCTTCGACTCCTCGAAGGCCTCCGACAAGATGACCGTGACCGTGCAGTCTGTGGCCGATTCGACCAAGACCGCCACGTTCACCGTGAAGGTCGTTGCCGACGAGACGCCGACTCCGGATCCCGATCTGGCCACTGAGGAAGAGCTCAAGCAGCTCGAAGATGCCATTGCCAAGGCCGAAGCCGAGAATCTGAACCAGGACGATTACACCGCCGATTCGTGGAAGGCTTACGCCGATGCGCTGGCCCAAGCGAAGAAGGTGCTCGCCAAGGAGAACGCCACCTCCACCGAGGTCCAGGATGCGATTCGTCACCTGACCGAGGCCCGCAAGGCCCTCGTGAAGGTCTCCGCTGATGGCAAGAAGCCGGGTGCCGTCATCTCCGACACTGGTGCCGCCGTCTTCGGCGTGGCTGGTACCGTGGTGGTCCTCGCCGCCGCCGGTATCGCCCTGACCATCTGGCGCAAGCGCCGTATCTGACCCCTCATTTGCAAAAAACTCTCACTGACGTTGAGTCAGTGAGAGTTTTTTGCAATAGGGGGGCTTATCTCTTCGCCTGAGTGATCTGGTAGGCGGCGAAGAGGATGGCGAGCCAAATCACGCCGGCGATGACGGCGACGCGGTAGCTGGCGGAGAAGCACATCAGCACCACGACCAGTGCCAGGAACGCCAATACCACCCACGGGGTTACTTTGGCGAACGGCAGCTTGAAGTGAATCGCGTCGAGCGCTTCCTTGCCAGACTTGCCGGCCAGCTCGGAATCCTCGGGAGCGCCGCCCGCGGCGACCACCTTACGGAACTTCATTTCGGTGAACATAATCATCGTCCAGTTGATGATGCCGGCGATGGTGGCAATCGACATCAGATAGTTGAACGCGAACTCAGGCCACACGAACACCACGACCACGGCGATAGCGGTGATTACGGCGGACGTCAGCACGCCAGTCACCGGCACGCCCTTGGCGTTGAGCTTGCCCAGATACGCGGGCGCATTGCCCTGCTTGGCCAGCGAGTACAGCATGCGGGAGTTGGCGTACAGGCCGGAGTTGTAGACGCTCATCACAGCGGTCAGGCACACGAAGTTGAGGATGCCGGCGGCCGCGTGGATGCCTACGGAATCGAAGATTTGCACGAACGGGCTGGGAACATCGTCTCCGCCGATGGTGTTCCACGGTATGACGGCCATGATTACGCCGAGCGCGCCAATGTAGAACACGAGAATTCGCCAGATAATGTCATTGGTGGCGCGGGGAATCGTACGACGAGGGTCCTCGGTTTCGCCGGCGGTGATGCCGATGAGTTCGGTGCCGCCGAAGCTGAACATCACCACGACAAGCGCCATCAACAGGCCGGTCCAGGTGCCGTCTTTGGTCTGCTCCATGAGACCGTTCGGGAAGAAGCCCCCTTCCAAGGTGAACCAGTTGGCAAAGCTCGCTTTGATGCCGGATGCGGTGGGCAGAGCGAAGATGATGACGGCCAGGCCGCCGACGATCATGGCAATCACGGCCACAATCTTGATGATGGCGAACCAGAACTCGAACTCTCCGAACTTGGAGACGCCCAGCAGATTGGCGGCGCAGATGACCACTAGGAATACGGCTGCCGACACCCAGGTCGGAATCGCCGGGAACCAGTAGTTTACGAATTTGCCCACCACGGACAGCTCCACCATCGAGACGAGGATGTAGTTGAACCAGTAGTTCCAGCCGGAGATGAAGCCGGCGCGCTTGGACCAGTAGCGAGTGGCATAGTAGCTGAACGCGCCCGCCTTCGGATCCTCGACGGACATCTCGCTCAGCGCGCGCACGATCATGAAGATCGCGAGGCCGCCGATCAGGTAGGCCAGCAGAATCGAGGGGCCGGCCAGCGCGATGGATTCGCTGGAACCATAGAACAGGCCGGTTCCGATAGCGCCGCCCAGTGCAATCAGCTGGATGTGACGGTTCTTCAGTGACTTGCGCAGCGTGGCCGGCACCGGCACATCGTCGGTTTCGCGCGACTTCTTAGGTGCGTCAGTAGTACTCATTGTGCTCTTCTCTCGAGTCTCTTTGATTTTTAGCATGACCGGCGGGAGGTCGCCATGCGCAACGCTCGTCATTGTAAGGCGCGGCATGCCGTAATGCCAAAGAATGCCGATGCCAGCCCATACCGGTATTCGCGTTTGATCGAAACAGCTAAAGTCGGCAGTGGCCTATCAAACCATCCCCACCAATTCACTGCGAGACGGGCATGCCCATGGTGAAAATGGTGTGGGCCACTGATTCCGGAGATGCTGCGAGGTCGGTGGCGAGCCAGTATTGCAGTAGGCCGATGCTGCCGGATACGGCGAAGCGCATGCGCATTTGGGCCTCGACCGGGTCGTTGGCGGCGGGCTGCAGCTGCTCGGCGACTGTCTGCCGGCTGTAAATAAGTCCCAGTAGCTGCTGTTGGAAGCCGATATCTGCTTTCGGGCTCATCAATACCTGCAGATGCTTGCGATTGTCGGCGATGTATTGGCAGATACGTTCGATGACGTGCTCGATGCCGGCTGAATCAGGCTGCGCGAGCAACTGGTCGAGCGCGGCAGTAACCCAGGCCATGGTCTCGTCTTCGATATCGTGCAGTAGATCTTCAATGCTTGTGTAATGCGCATAGAACGTGGAACGATTCACATCGGCCCGCTCGCACAACGCTTTAACGGTGATGGAGCCGAGCGGCTGATCGCGCAGCAACTCGATAAGCGCGTCCTGCATGGCACGTCTCGTGTAACGGGTGCGGCGGCTTTCCGTCAATTCTTTGGACATGGCCTTCTCCCCAAGTTCCGACAACCCACAATCCAACTGTTGGTTGCAGAACCGACACAGTGTTGTTTTACTTGAGTATAGCAGGAAGTTCTGGCGGGGCCTATGGGGCTAGGTGGCTGCCACGAGCGCGTTGGAGGTGTGCGATGGCGTATATCGAATTCGACCATGTGGTCAAGGAATATCCTTCTGGCAGCAGTGTGATTCGCGCGCTCGACGAGGCCAGCTTCACCGCCGAACAAGGCGAATTAAGCGTGATTCTGGGGCAGTCCGGTGCCGGCAAAACCACGGCATTGAACATTCTGGGCGGCATGGATACCGCCACAACCGGCCGCGTAGTGGTCGGCGGACGCGATATTACGGGTCTGCGGAAAAAGGAACTGGTGACCTACCGGCGCAACGATATCGGCTTCGTCTTCCAGTTCTACAATCTGGTGCCTAACCTTACCGCGCTCGAAAACGTGGAGCTCGCCTCGCAAATCTGCCCTGACCATTTCGATCCAGGGGAAACGCTGCGCAAAGTCGGACTGGGGGAGAGGATGGACAACTTCCCCGCGCAACTGTCCGGCGGCGAACAACAGCGTGTATCCATCGCCCGCGCGATTGCCAAAAAGCCGAAGCTGTTGTTGTGCGATGAGCCGACCGGTGCGCTCGATTACGAGACCGGCAAGGAAGTGCTGCAGTTGCTGCAGGATATTTGCCAAACACAAGGCATGACCGTAATGATCATCACGCATAATTCCGCGCTTGCACCGATGGCTCATAAAGTGATTCGCTTCCGCTCCGGCAAGGTGGCCAGCGAGGAGGTCAACGCAACGCCGCAGCCCATCGCCGATATCGAATGGTAGGTGATTGGCGATGCTCACTGCAAGACACTCTGTGAAACACCCCGTGAAACAAGCGAGGCGATTTGTGAAACAACCTGTGAAACATTCTGTGAAACGGCGGAACCTCGACGATAGCGGCGGTCGAGGAGCGGGCGTTTCTGCGGTATTTGCCAAAGATACGTTGCGTTGCTGGCTGCGCAGCTGGAAGAGGTTCGTCTCAATCGCCGTCATTACGCTGCTTGGCGTGGCCGTGCTGACCGGCATCTACGCCGGATGCCGCGATGCTTTTCTGGCGGCCGGTCGTTTTTACGATCAGCAGGGACTGCATGACCTGCAGGTGCTATCCACATACGGCCTGACCGATGATGATGCGGCGGCACTGCGCCGAATCGACGGTGTGCAAACCGTGCAGCCCGAACGTTCTCAGACGGTGACCACGTTGGTGGACGGCACCAAGAAAACCGTGACCATGCAGGAAATCGGTACCGAAGGGCTTAATCAGCCGTACCTGCAACAAGGCAAACTGCCGAACAAGGCCGGCGAAGTGGCGGTGACTCAGCAGTTCCTGAACGATAGCGGACTCAAGATTGGCGGCACCATTACTGTGACGCCACAAGACACCTCTTCATCCGTTATATCGGTAGCGGCCACGGAGACTGACGATCCCAATAATGATTCCAATGACGATTCCAATAATGCCGATACGGTAGGTGTCGCCGCCAATGCCTCGGCATCCGATGCGAAGTCCGACGCCAATACGGACGCCGACGCCGAGCAATCCCCGCAGTTCCCCACGAAACTCACCATCACCGGCGTCGTACTCGACCCGCGCGATCTCAACAATCCAGACGGCTATTCGGACATGACCTCCTTCCGGTCCACCTCATCCGAGGACTATACGTTCTTTGCACCCAGCGACGGCGTGACCGGCAATATATACACTGCGATATCGGTTGCCGTCACTGGTGCGTCCGATTTTGACACGTTTTCCGATGCCTACGATGAAGCCGTCAAAACCGTGGCCGACCGTATCGAACATCAGATACAGACCACACGCCAGAAAGCCCGTCGTCAACAGATCGTCTCCAGCGCGCAGCGCAAACTGGACGATGCCAAAGACGAGGCCAACGAGCAGCTGGACGAAGCCCAGAAGCAGATCGACGACAACCGGGCCGAGCTGGAAGCCAACGAAACGACATTGCAAGATAGCCGTACCGAATTGGAGAACAACAGGACAACCATTACCGATGGCGAACGGCAGCTCGCCGATGGGCGCGCGCAGATTGCATCGGCCCGTCAACAGATCGCGCAAGGTCGCCAGCAGATAGCCGAAGCGCGCACCCAGCTCGAATCAGGCAAAACGCAGCTCACCTCGGCTCGCAAACAGCTCGATGCGGCGCAAACGGAACTGACCGCCAATCGCACGAAAATCGAACAGGGCATTACCCAAATCGACCAAGGCATGGCGCAAATTGATCAGATGCTGCCCCTGATTCAACAGGCCAACAATCTACTGGCGCAACTTGACCCGAATATCGACCTCAACTCACCCACATGGCAGGCCATCAAGCAACTGCTCGCGCGCCTTGGCATTACCGTGCCTGAAGTGCCGTCAATCAGCGATCTGCGGCAACAGCTGACCGCCAAGCAAACGGAACTGCAAACGCAGCGAGACAGTCTGGCCCAGCAGAAAGCCGATTTGCAGCGCACATTAAACGAAACCATTGCCCCCGCACAATCCACCTTGGACCAGCAGAACGCGCAACTGACCGCCAAGGAACAGGAAGCGGCTGCAGGAGAGGCGCAGCTCAATACCAAATCCGCGGAACTCGAAGCGAATGCCGCAACCCTCGAAACCCAGTCGGCGCAACTTGAAGCGCAGGCCGCCCAACTGGCCAGCGGCAAGCAGCAGCTTGAAGAAGGCGAGCGGCAGCTGAAAGAAGGCGAACAACAGCTCGCGGACGGCAAGGCGAAACTGGATGATGCGCAGTCTGCACTCGATGCGAAGCGAAGCGAAGCGGAAAGCGAATTCGCCAAGCAGCAACGGCGCATCGACGATGTGGCCAACGCACGTTGGTATGTGCAGACGCGCGCTTCGATCGACGGATTCAGCTCGCTCAAATCAGATGTCAGTTCCATCGAATCCATCGGCCGCGCATTCCCGATTGTGTTCCTGCTGGTCGCCGTGCTCATGAGCCTGACCACCATGACCCGCATGGTCGAGGAAGACCGCGGACTTATCGGCACCTACCTTGGACTCGGCTATGGCGGACTCGCCGTGTCCAGCCGGTATCTGCTGTTCGCGTTGCTCGCCTGCTTGGTCGGCGGCGGCATCGGTCTGCTGGTCGGATTCCTCGGCATCCCGGCATTCCTGATGGTGGTGATTGAGGGACTGTATATATTGCCCGGTGTGCGACTTGAATACGACTGGCTGTACGGCTCGGCCGGCATCGTGCTGTTCGTGGTCGGTGTGGGCGTGGTCACCGCGCTCGCCTGCCGCGAGGAGATACGGCACACGCCCGCCGCGCTGATGCGCCCGAAGGCGCCGAAGGCGGGCGCTCGCATATTGTTGGAGCGGATTCGCCCGGTATGGAGCCGGCTGAACTTCCTCGGCAAAGTCACCGCGCGCAATATCTTCCGATTCAAGTCGCGTTTGATTATGACCGTGGGCGGCGTGGCTGGTTGCACAGCGCTGATTATCTGCGGATTTGCGATTAACGACACCGTCGACACGACTGGCGTCAAGCAATATGAGCAGATCTACCAGTATGACTTGATGGTGGTGGCCAATGACGATGACGCCGCCGCGATGCGCAAGCAGGTGGCACAAGATGGCCGGGCCACCGAAACGCTGAATCTGCGCGTGGATAGCGGCGAGATGAGCAATGCGGCGCAGGAAAGCGAAACCGTGCAGCTGATGACGGTGCCCAACAATTCGTTGAACAAACTGAACGACATGGTCACGCTGGAAGAGGCCGGTGACGATGGGTGGTTCGAGCTGCCCAATATCTTCGGCAAAGCGGGTGGCGGCACTGTAGCGCTGGACGATAGTGGTGTGATTGTGGCGAAGTCCGCAGCCAATTCGTTGGATATTCATGCGGGCGACACCGTCACGTTGAGCAATGGCGGCAGCGGGCGGGCCAAGGTGAAGGTTGCGGCGGTGACGCGCAACCTCATCGGCTCTGATGTGTACATCAGTGAGCGACTGTACGACCAGAAGTTTGCGGCCGACGGTGTGACGTCTTCGGCTTCGGGAGATGGCACTGCCTCGACCTTGACGTGGAACGCGATGCTCGCCAAGCTGAAAGGTTCCGAGACCGAACAGGCCGAATATGCGGATCGGTTGGGCGAGGAATCGTCGGTGCTCAAGGCCGTGAGCTGTGCGCATCTGGCCGCCACGTTTAAGTTCGATTTGATGGGTGCCGTGGTGGCGCTGATTGTGGGGCTCGCCGGCGGCCTGGCGCTGGTGGTGCTGTTTACGTTGGCCAATACGAACGTGTCCGAACGCATCCGCGAGATGGCCACACTGAAGGTGCTGGGCTTCTATGACCGCGAGGTGCACAACTACGTGAACCGCGAGATGATGATATTGACCGGTATGGGTGTGGTGGTTGGTCTGCCGCTTGGCAGGTGGATAGGCGGATTACTGACTGCTGCGTTGAATATGCCGTCGCTGTATTTCGAAGTGGAAGTGCACTGGTACAGCTATGCGATTGCCGTGGTGGCGACGCTGGCGTTCGCGCTGCTGGTGCAGCTGTTCACCAACCCAGTGCTCGATCGCGTAGACCCGGTCAGCTCGCTCAAGTCCGTGGAATAGAGGTAGAAGTTCAATTTGGTGTTGATGAATTGAACTTTTTGGCGGAATATTTACAGTATCATCGCATGTATTCTTGAGCTGAGCGGTTTTCGTGACATATTTCGGTGATACAGTTTGAACTTGTTTTGAACGAGTATCGCGTCTGGTGCGTAACAATCGGGCGGCAGAGAAGAGAAATGAAATCAGTATGGCCGATACGAATGTGAATGGTGGTACACAGCAGGCTACGGGCAAACTCAAGTCTGTCGAAAGCCTGGACCAGACCAACGAGATGGAGCGTGGCCTGAGCAATCGCCACGTACAGTTCATCGCCATTGGCGGCACCATCGGCACCGGCCTGTTCCTGGGCTCGGGCAAGTCAATCTCGCTAACCGGCCCCTCGATCATCTTCGTGTACATTCTGGTCGGTGTCATCATGTTCTTCCTGATGCGCGCCATCGGCGAAATGATGTACCGTGACCCCAGCCAGCACACCTTCATCAATTTCATCACCCGTTACCTTGGCAACGGGTGGGGGCATTTCGCCGGCTGGACGTATTGGGCCGCGCTCGTGCTGCTGGGCATGACCGAGATCACGGCCGTCTCCACGTACTTCATCACCTTCTTCGACACGTTCGGCATCGACCTGACCCATTGGAAATGGCTGATCGAGCTGTGTTTCCTGGTGTCGCTGGTCTCCATCAACCTGATTGCCGTCAAGGTGTTCGGCGAGGTGGAATTCTGGTTCTCGATGATCAAGATCACGCTGATTTGCGCGATGATCGCCACCGCCGTGGTCATGATCGTGATCGGCTACCATTACCCAGCCGTGCAGATTCACGGCGTGGACCACGTGAGCCCGGCCGGCCACGCCGGATTCGACAACCTGTTCGCCAACTTCTCGTTCGCGCCGAACGGTTGGATGGCCTTCCTCATGAGCTTCCAGATGGTGTTCTTCGCCTACGAGATGATTGAATTCGTGGGCGTCACCGTCTCCGAGACCAAGAATCCGCGCAAGGTGCTGCCCAAGGCCATCAACGAGATTATCGTGCGCGTGCTCATCTTCTATGTGGGCGCACTGGTGGCCATCATGTGCATTGTGCCGTGGACCTCGTTCAAGCCGAACAAGGACGGCTCCTTCGCATCCCCGTTCATTATGATGTTCCAGTATGCCGGGCTGAATTGGGCGTCTGCGCTGGTGTTCTTCGTGGTGATTACCGCCGCATCTTCCGCGCTGAACTCGCTGCTGTACTCGGCTGGCCGCCACCTGTACCAGCTGTCCGAGGTGTCGCCGAACCCGACGCTCAACAAGCTCGGTCAGGTGTCCGATCGCAAGGTGCCGGCCCGCGCCATCCTGGTGTCCGCGGCGCTGATACTGCTGTCGCCGATCGTCAACGCCATCCCCGGCGTGTCCGGAGCGTTCGTGCTGTTCTCGTCCGCCAGCTCCGCGGTGTTCCTGTTCATCTACATCCTGACGCTGATGGCACACCGCAAGTACCGTCGCTCCGCTGATTTCATTCCGGACGGGTTCGTCATGCCCGCTTGGAAGGTGCTCAATACGGTGGCAATCGTGTTCTTCGTGTTCATCTACCTGACGTTGTTCCTTGCGGACGATACGCGCAATTCCGCGATTGCCGGCCTGGTGTGGCTTGTGGGCTTCGGTGGATTCTCGATGCTGCGCGAACGCTACCGTAGCCGCGATTTAAAGGCCGCACTGGAACACAAGGAGTGATTGGACGGGCTGATTGGCTGGCGGCTATTAGTTGGGTGGCTGTTGGCTGTTGGCGGCTGACTGGCTAGCGGCCGATAGCCAATGACTGGGCTGATCGTCAGCCAATCGGCTGCCTATAGGTCTCATTGATACATTCGGTCATCCGATTAGTGCATTTGCGCGGACAATTAGTGCATTCGATCATCGGATTAGTACATCAGTGTGCAATTATTAGTACAATTAGCCGCCTAATTAGTACATTAGGACATAAAACAATGTCCTAATGTACTAATTAGATGCTAAAATACGATAAGTGCCATGTCCTAATGTATGAATTATCGCTATGAAGGGCGGAATGCGATGACGCAGAATGAACTTATGCAAGTGCTGCAGGCCGGTGAATCATCTATGGTCGAGTTCAAGCGCTGCAGCGAATTGCCTCATACGGATACTTTTGAGACTGTATGCTCATTCGCCAATCGTTCTGGTGGCAGCATTTATCTTGGCGTTGACGATGACGGTCAAGTGCTCGGCGTCGATTCTAAGCGCGTTAGTGAGATAGAGCGCAACGTTGTCAACGTAGTGTCTAATCGTAAGATGTTCGAACCGGCTCCAATGGTGGAAACGGAACATATCGAGTACGACGAACGGATTATTGTTCGTATTTGGGTAGCTCCGAGTTCTTCGGTTGTGCGGTTCAAGGGCGCAGTGTTTGATCGCATTGCTGATGTGGATACACACATCGAAAGCGATATCCAGATTAGTCAAATGTATATTCGCAAGCAGAACTACTATTCCGAACGGCGAATTTTCCGTTACGTGACTCCGTTTGATTTGCGTCCTGAGCTGATTGCGCGAATGCGGCAGCTGGCGGTCGCTCAGCGAGCTGGGCACCCTTGGGGAACTATGTCTGACGAAGAACTGTTCCGCAGCGCCAAGCTATACGATCGTGATTACACGACCGGCGAAGAGGGCTTTAATCTTGCTGCAGTGCTGCTCTTGGGCAAGGATGAAGTCATTTCCTCGGTTTGCCCAGCGTATATTACTGATGCCGTGGTTCGGCGAGACAATATTGACCGATACGATGACCGACTTATGGTGCGGACCAACTTGTTCGATTCGTACGAGCAACTCCGTGAATTTACTGAGCGGAATCTGCCTGACCGCTTTGTGTTAAAGGGCGATAAGCGAGTGAGCCCGCGTACGATGATCGCCCGTGAATTGGTGGCAAACAGCCTCATGCATCGGGAGTATTCCAGTCCGGTGGTGGCGCGTGTCACCATTGATAATGAATCCATCCGGACGGTTAATGCTTCGCGCTCATTCTTTGAAGGTCGAATGAAGCTGGGCGAGTTCACGCCAATGCCAAAGAATCCGATTATCGCTAATGTGTTTGTGCAGACCGGCATAGCCGAGCAGCTGGGTAGCGGACTGCGGAATCTGATAAGAGCGTCCCGGCAATATACTGAGCGAGAGCCTGAGTTCCGCGATGGTGACATATTCGAGGCGACGATTCCTATTGTTCCTGCGCTGAAGACCGTGGATGGTTCTGGTTTTGCTAGCGTGAGATCTGTAGTTGAGAAAGATGCCGAAGAGGGTGCGAGGCTCATTGGCGGGGAACGTGTGGATGGTAAGAAAGCAGATGCAACCGCATCGGGTGAAATTGATTCGCGGGCAGCGATGCTGTCGGCGATGAATCGACGCTTGACAGAGGTTGACTATGTGACTGTACCTGAACTCGCCAAGATAACAGAGCTCGATAACAGAACAGTCCGCAAATTCCTAAACGGTTTAGTTGCGCAAGGAAAGCTGATTGCTGAAGGCAACACGCGTGGTCGGCGTTATCGGAAGGGATAGCGGGCGCGATATCTCGATGCAGTGGGATTCACTTAAGGGCTACGGCAAATATGATTCGTAGCGATTGGGCCAGCGCAATTCGAATGGCTCATGACTTTGTGCGTCGTTTGTGGTCTCTGAAGTTGTTTGCTGGGTGACGGTTTTGTGATAAAATCGCTCATATCAAAATGTTTGCGTAAACATTTTGGCTGCGCCGAAAGAAGGAGTCGACGTAGGTCATGTATCAGGCAAAGAGGCCGGCTCAGTGAAGCAAAGGCCGATTTTTCCGGTATAAGGCGGACAGCAGGAACACTAAGGAGACCAATGAGGGTACTGAGCAAATCGCTTGCTGCAATGGTTGCGGCGGCAACACTAGTGGGAGGAGGGGCGTTTGCGGTTGCCGGCACTGCGTATGCGGCTGATAACGATGCCATTACCGTGACCCCGAACCCGTGGTATGCCAACAGTTTCGATGGCTGGGGCACCTCGCTGGCTTGGTTCGCCAACGCCACCGGCAGCCTCGGCGAGGAATCGGCCATCACCACCAATCTCGGCGATGACGCTTCCAAGGCTAAGGCTGTGGAATACGGCAAGCAGCTGCGCGAACAGTTCTACCAGTCCATCTTCGGTGATGAAGGACTGGACCTGAACATGGCCCGCTACAACGTGGGCGGCGGCAATGCCTCCGATGTTGCCTACGGCTACCCATTCATGCGCCAAGGCGCTGCCGTGCCTGGCACGTGGAAAGATGACGCCACCGGCTCCGGCACGTATGGCAATGGCGTAACCACCAAGCAGGCCGACAAAGACAAGCTGGCTGCGGCATTCGACCCGACTGACGACAACCAGTATGACTTCTCCAAGTCCGCCGCCCAAGACTGGTGGATTGAGCGCGGTGCCACCGGCGATAACCCCGACATCACCGATGTAGAGGCCTTCGCCAACTCCGCTCCGTGGTTCCTGACCAACAGCGGTTACGCCACTGGTGGATACAACTCTGGTAGCAATAATCTTGCAAACCCTGAGAAATTCGCTCAGTACATGACCAAGAACGTCGAGCACCTCGAAAGCCTTGGCGCAAACGTTGACACGGTCGAGCCGTTCAACGAGTCCGAGACCAGTTACTGGGGCACTCCGGGCGACATGGCTTCGAAGTACACCGATGAGAGCGATGACAACACCAAGCTCATTAACAACTACTGGGATAAGTACTACTCCGACAAAGATAGGTCCGTCACCCCATACTCCAACGCGCTGAAGAAGCCGCAGGAGGGTATGCATGTCAGCAACGCCCAGCAGCAGCAGACGATTACCGCACTCGCTGAGGCGCTCAAGGACAATGATGACACCATCATCGCAGCCACCGATGCCACGAACTCCGCCGACTTCGTCAAGTCGTACAACCAGTACCCGCAGGCGATCAAGGACCTTATCGGCCAGTACAACGTTCACGCCTACTCCGACAGCAACCAGATGCAGTCGCGCGATATCGCTCAGGCAGACGGCAAGAAGCTGTCGATGAGCGAGGTGGACGGCTCCTGGCAGTCTGGCTCCTACAACCCGTACGGTTTCGACAACGCGCTGGGCATGATGAGCAAGATCAGCTCCAACGTCACCCGCCTGCAGTCCAAGGACTTCACCTTCTGGCAGGTGGTCGAGGACCTCTACAACATGCAGATGGGCTCGAATGTGAATCCGGCCGGTGAGAACACCAACTGGGGCACCGTGCTCATCGACTTCGACTGCACCGTGGCTGGCATGGACGGCAAGCTCTACTCCGAGCGCCGCGTGAACAACAACGGCGGTACCACCGATGGACTTGAACCGTGCACGGTTATTGCAAACGCCAAGTACAACGGCGTCAAGGCCATCACCCACTTCATCCACGCGGGCGACAAGGTCATCGCCAACAACGATGAGGACAACAACATGACTGCCACCTCCGACGATGGCAAGACACAGACCGTCATCCACCGCAACTCCGGCACCTCTGACCAGACCTTCGTCATCGACCTGTCGAAGTACGGCGAGATTGCCGACAACGCTTACGGTGAGCTCTACCTGACCACCGAAACCTCTGCCGAAGACAAGAACGCGGGTGTCGATTCCGCCACTCCGGAAGTCTTCGCCAAGACCAGCAACGTCAAGCAAGCTGAAGGCTCTGTGATGATTGACAAGGCTGCCAAGACCGCTACGGTCACTGTGCCCGCCCGTTCTATCGCCTCCATCCAGCTCACTGGCGTGACCGGCTACGCTAAGGATGCTGCCGTCGAGACCGGCGACACTTACCAGCTCGTTGGTAAGCAGTCCGGCAAGGCCGTGGCTGATACCACTTCTGGTGATTCCGCGCTGTCCCTGGCCAACGTCGCTTCCGATGCCGAGAACGCCAAGAAGCAGACTTGGACCTTTACCCAGATCGAGCAGCCCGCCGACTCCGAGCGCCCTGATCTCAAGGCTTATGTGATTACTAACGCCGAAGGCAAGGTGCTGGTGTCCAAGGATGGCACGAACGCGCTTTCCAACGAAACGGTTGAGGCCGCTAAATCCGACCCGGCTGCCAAGTGGATTCTCAACACTTCCGATGGTTCGACCTACCAGCTGCTCAATGCCGCGACTAAGACGAACCTCGATGTGGATAACTCTGGTACCACAGTCGGCACGAAGGTTGGCTTGTGGCAGTCACCGAGCGGCACTTCGCCGTCCGCCAACCAGACATGGACTCTACGCAATGTAACGCCGACCAGCCAGAAGACCGTGAACGTGCAGACCGCCGTTAACGAGAAGGCCGCGCTGCCGACCGAAGTCACGCTCTACTACATCTGGGGCGAAGGCAAGGCCACGGTTGCCAACTGGGATACTTCCAAGGTCGATGTGGCCAAGGAAGGCACCTACGAAGCCACCGCTACCGCCACCGATGTGTACGGCAACGAGTTCAACGTCACCGCTACGGTCTACGTTGGCGCGCTCACCGTTTCCGATCCGGTATCGGCTACAGTGCTGGCCGGCACCAGTGCGAGCGAGGCGAAGGCCGCGCTTGAGGCTGCGCCGGTGTACCTACACGTCAAGGCATCGCCTGCATTCGAGGGCGATGCGGCTAAGGTTACGTGGAACTTCGATGGGCTTGATACCAAGCTCGCCGATGCCAAGGCTGGCGACAACATTGCCGTGACCGGTACTTACCAGCTGGACGACGCGACCACGATTGCGCTGAAGGGCGCGATCTATGTCACCGCCGCCACGCCTGAGAATGTGGCCGACACTGCTTCCAGCCTGACCGTGACCAACCAGCAGACGGAATACAGCAAGGGCGATCAGTGGAAGAAGCTCACCGATGGTGACACGTCAGCTGAAGCCTGGGTGACATGGAACTCTGCTGGTGACTATTCCGCCAGCCCGACCGCCACGATTGACTTCGGCTCTGAGTGTGAGCTTAGCAGAGTGACCATTACGTATGGTGACAAGGCTCCGGCTTCCGCCAAGGCCGAGTACACCACTGATGGCGAGACGTGGATGCAACTCGGTAGCGATGTTAAGCCTGCCGCAGGCCAGACGGTGACGTTCAAGGCCGATAAGGGCACAGTGAATGCCACGAAGGTGCGCATTGTGAACACCGTGAACAACGACTACATGAACGCCACCGAAATTCAGGCATTCGTGACGCCGGTTCAGGGTGCTGCGAAGAACATCGCCGCGGCCTCTGGCACGAACTTCTCGGTGAACTTCCAGGAGGGTGCCTCCGCTTCCAAGGCCATCGATGGTGACACTACGTCAAAGGGTTGGTCCACTTGGGCTTCCACCGCCTCGACGGTGGACCCGGTCGCCACGTTCACCTTCGACGAAGCTCAGACCATCACCGAAGTGAAGACCTTCTTCTACTACGATGGCCGTGCGTCTTGGCCGAAGAGCCAGACGCTGGAATACCAGGATGAGGCTGGCGAATGGCATGGAGTCGGTACCAAGGATGGCTGGAAGATACAGGCCGGCGATGCCGGCTCTGGCTCCGACGGCATCACCGCCGCCGACACCCCGACCGTTGACTTCGTGCTCGGCACCCCGGTAAAGGCCAAGGCCATCCGCCTGACTAACACATTGCAGGACACCAAGGTGTACATCAACGTGGCTGAGATCCAGGTGTTCGCACAAGACAGCACGGTACTCACCCCGCAGCCAGCATCCGATGCCACGCTGGGCGACCTGCGTCTTGACGGTGAAACCGTTGAAGGCTTCGACCCGTCCAAGACCGACTACACGGTTGATCTGCCGGTCGACGCCGAGGCAAACCCGGTGCTGCAGGCCTTCGCCACCGACAATGCCGCCGCCGTCAAGGTGACTGGCGACGCGGTTGAGAACGGCAAGCTTGGCGGCAAGGCCGCCATTACGGTGACCTCAGCCGACGAGTCTGAGACGAAGACCTACACGGTGACCTTCAACGCCTTCACTTTGGCTTCGCTCAAGGTGATCGGACCCACGAAGACCGAGTACGCCATCGGCGACAAGCTCGATACCGCCGGTCTGAAGGTGACTGCCGTCTACCAGAGTGGCGACAAGACCAAGGAAGTGCCGGTCGCTCTTGACGACCCGCAGCTTGCGATTGGCTCGTTCGACTCCACCACCGCAGGCAAGAAGGCGATTACCGTCTCCTACCGTGGTGTGACCGCGACCTTCAACGTCACGGTCAAGGCCAACGCAGTCGCCCCTGGCCCTGAAGAACAGAAGCCCGGCAACACCAACAAGCCCGGTGCCACCGGCAACGGCAACAAGAACACGGTGGCCAACACCGGTTCCAGTGTTGCCGCCATCGCTGGCGCTGTCGCTCTGCTGGTCGCTGCCGCGGGTGCACTGTTCATGCTGCGCAAGCGTGCATAGTACCCTCGCGCAGTAATGGGTGAAGGAACAAGCCGGCAATATTGACTATTGCCGGCCGGTTCCTCCGCTCTTTGACCATAATTGGTCCGACAAGTTGAATACTGAATTTTCAGTATCGGTATATTGATTTGTCGAACCTTTTCTGGCTTCGCGGATAGCGACATAACTGTTTGTTCAAAAAACCGTTATCATCAATCAAGGAACCAAATCAATGAAGATAAACAATAAGGGCAAGGGCGCTCTTATCGCGGCAATTACCGCCGCGGCAACGCTATTGTCATGCGGGCTGGCCGCTGCAAGTGCCAGTGCGGCAGGTGTGGATTACCTGCCTACCATCGGCCAAGTGCCGACATACACCAAGTTCCAGCCCACAGCCGATCCGGGCAAGAACGCTAGCGATTACTTCCAGCCATATTGGTATGCCAAGAACGCCAATGATAATGGCGGCACACACATCCAAGCGCACGGTGGCCAAGTGGTCAAGGTCGGCGACGCCTACTACTGGTATGGCGAAGACCGTTCTAACGGTTACGACAACAGCCCCGGTGTCCATGCTTATATGTCGACAGATCTATACAACTGGACCGATCTTGGTGTGGCGCTGCGTGCGGTGACCAGCAAATCTCAGTTGACGGATAAGAGCAATGCCGATTACGCCTACTTCGACAAGGCCTACAACCTGACCAAGTCCGACGGCAGTGTGGACGCTGCCAAGGCCGACGCAATCTTCCCGTACCTCAACACCAACCCCGATCAGGATGGTGATGGCGCGGTTGATTCCGTACAGGGCATTTTCGAGCGTCCGAAGATCATCTACAACAAGAAGAACAAGCAATACGTGCTGTGGTGGCATTCCGATGGAAGCACCACGCCGGGCGGTTCCAACTATGCACGTGCACTTGCGGGCGTGGCTGTTTCCGACAATCCGGCGGGCCCGTTCACTATGGTGGGTGCCTATCGTTTGCCTAACCAGAACAATTGGAAAGAAGCCGCAGGTAACCCCAGCTGGGGTGAGAACGGTGACAGCCGCGATATGACTGTGTTCGTGGACCCGAAGGACGACAGTGCCTATGTACTGTATTCTTCCGAAGCCAATGCCACGCTGTACATCGCCAAGCTCAACGATGATTACACCAATGTAGTCAAGACCACGAATGTGGACCAGTCCGAGGGACAAAAGCAGTACTCTGCTGACGGGCAGTACCCATACATTCTTGCAGACTCTACTACGGATGCCCCGGTGCGTGGCGAAGATTTCCAAATCGTCAAACAAAATGGTTCGCTGGAAGCTCCTGCCGTATTCCAATATGACGGGCGTTACAACATCATCGCATCTGGTGCAACCGGCTGGGCCCCGAACAAGCAGACCTACTACACCGCCGACTCCATGCTGGGAAACTGGACCCGTGGCGTGGAAAAGGACGATGTCAACGAGAACACGTGGTACAACAACATGCCGGAAGGCGCGGATGGTCTGTTGCCCGTGGGCGATACCCGCGGCACCACATTCGGTTCGCAGTCGGCTAGTGTGCTCGCAGTAGACCAGGAGAAAGGTCACTTCATCTACCTTGGTGACCGTTGGGATTCCGGTAAAGCCGATTCCACCTATGTTTGGCTGCCGCTGACCATCGGTGAGAACGGCACCATCGAAATGCACAATCCTGCTCAAGAAGGCGAGCCCGACGGTTGGGATCTGAGCTATTGGGGCAACCATGGTAGCGCCAAGGGCAAGCTGGTTAACTGGACTGTGGAAACCGGCGATGATCTCCCGAAGACCGTGAACACGGGCGGAACCGTTACTCTGCCGGACACCGTCAACGTCAAGGAAGGCGACGATACCATTGCTACCAAGGTGACATGGAATGTGGAAGGCGGTACGGCAGTCAGCAAGTCGACCAAGGCTGCTGGTAACACCTACGCATTCAATGTGCCGGGAACCTACACCATTACGGGCACTCTTGCCGAGAGCAGTAACTTCAATCCGGGCCGTACATTCCGTAGAACCATCGATGTTTCCTGCTCCAACCCGATTTCCGGAAGTTGGAAGGAAGCTCATTGGAAGGGCGGCAGCGCGTGCCAGGTTTCTGCGTCCGGCGGTGCTTATGACTTCACGATTACGGACAACGCCAATCGTGGCGTCTGGACGGATCGCAACGAGGGCAGTGCGGTGTACCAGCCTGATGCTCTGGACGTGAACGAAACGCTGGAAACCACGGTCAAGCCGCTCGACTTGGGCGGTAATGGCGATCCGCGCGCCGGTCTGGTGGTCCGTAACGGTCTTGCTGACGCTAACGGCGGCAAGGGATATGCCACGTTACTTGCCAGCCCAAGCGGCGTTTACATGCAGTACGATTCCAATGCCGATGGCTACATCGATAAGGAAACATCGCATGTTGGTACCGGCTTCGGCGACCAAGTGCAGCTCAAGCTGGAGCGCACCTCAACCGATACTCTGAAAGGCTACTGGCGTGCTTCCGCGAACGATGAATGGCAGGATGTCGCTACGGTAACGCTGACCGGTGCGGACGTAACCGGGCTCGATGCCGGTGCTTTCGCCACGTCGAACAGCAATGCCGGCGCATTCACCGTGGCCTTCAACGGCACTGCGTTCGGTTCGCAGACTGCTGCTGTGGAGTCCATCGCGGCCAAGGGCCCTGAAGCCACTATCGCCAAGGGGCAGACGCTCGCGCATAAGGACGTGACGGTTACCGCCACGCTCACCAATGGCAAAACGCGTGTACTGGAGCCAGATGAATACACGTTGGAAGGCTTCGACACCACCAAATTGGGCGAGCAAACCGTGACGGTACGTCTTGTCACTGATTCTTCAGTAACTGCCACGCTCACCGTGACTGTGGAAAGCAACCTTGCCCGGTTGTTCTGCTCGTCCGCCGCGGCCTCGAAGTATGAGTCGGCCAGCAGCTGGGCCTCCGCTTCTACGGCCGACCTGACTTGCGACAACAATCTGAGCACCAACTGGTCGAACTGGGGCACCGGCGACACCTCGCCGTGGCTCAGCTACACCTTCGATAAGGCATATCAGCTGGGCAAGCTCAGCGTTGCGGTGGATAAGGCCAAGGGCGAGGCCGCTCCGAAGAGCTTCACTGTATCGTACCTAGCTGAAGACAACGCCACGTGGACTGATGCCACGCTGCCGGCAGTCACTGTGAATGGTGCTGCTGGAGCCGTGACGGAAGCCGATGTGAGCGCTCTGCCCGCCGCCAAGGGCATTCGCCTCAACTTCACCTACGCCGATGGCAATGACTATGCCAAGATCGCTGAAGTACGCATCGCCGAAGGTGAAGCAACGCCAAAGCCGCAGCCGTCTAGTAACGCCAATCTTGCTGATCTGACTGTGGATGGCAAGACGGTTGACGGATTCTCCGCGGATATCACCGAATATGCCGGTGCGCTGGCCGGAGACGCTGCTTCTTACCCGACGGTGGAGGCGACTGCTGCTGACGCGAAGGCTACGGTGCAGGTGGAGCAGGCTTCGACCGAGAACAGCGGCGTGGCCACGGTGACTGTAACTGCTGAGGATGGCACGGCGGAAACCTACACAGTGACATTCGGCGAACTGCCTCAGTTGGCCGAGCTTGCTGTGGAAGTGACCAAGGATTCCTATCAGGTAGGCGATAAGTTCAACGCTGCCGATGTGAAGGTATCCGCCATTTACAAAGTCGGCGATACCGAAACGCTGCGCAAGCTGATTGATCCAACTGATGGTGATCTGAAGTTCACTGGCTTTGATTCTGCCACCGCAGGCACGAAGACCATCACCGTCTCTTATCGTGGCGTGAACGCGACGTTCGAAGTCACGGTCGCGGCCACGGAGGTCACTCCCGGCCCTGGAGAGCAGAAGCCCGGCGATACCAACAATCCTGGCAACACTGCTAAGCCCGGTAACACTGCCGCGAATAAGCCGGCTGCTAATGGCGCTGCGCCCCTTTCGAATACGGGTGCTGCCGTGGCTGCCATTGCGGTCGTGGTTGTGGCGCTGGCAGCTGCGGCTGGTGCCTTGCTCGTCATCCGCAAACGCCGCGCATAACCATGGCAACTGCTGAGTGGCGTGGATTGCGTTGCTATTGAGCAATCTGCGATTCACGCCACTCAGCGAGTGCATCCGAGTGCGCCCGAGCTTGCGCAATGCAGGCGCAATACAGTGCAAACAGTACAAAGCAACAATAATGGCCGGTCTGAGCCAGCTGCTCCATGCGAGGGCAGCTGGCTCAGACCGGCCATTGTGTCTGCAAGTACATGCAATTAGAGCATGAACATGTGGAAGCCGTTGAGCGTTACTGGTTGTTTTGCTTTGTTGTTGCGCTCAGCAGTGCGACGGACGTCCCCCCGCAGTGTAGTGCAGCGCTCCGTGAACCAGCGCTGATGTGAAATGCATGTTGCACATGCCCGCTTCTTCTGCTTCATGCGTGCAGCCGGCGATGCTGCATAGGTTCATACCCCGAATCATGGTCATACCCCCTCTTTGGGATGGCATCCGTGCCGCCATCTGCCTTCAGAGCATAGCGGACAATTGTTGCATTGCCTAGGCGGTACAACGCTTTCTGTGGCCTGTATCACATCCTTGCCGGCGTTCTGCGGCGTGGTTGGGCGTGTACATGTGCTCTTGTGCGGTTTTGTTGTGTGTGATTTGGGTATACGGATAGAGTTTCTTCTCTGCAGTGGCAAGGGCCTCTCGGCCGGCGAGCCGGCTGATTTCTCCCATGCGTTGCTCAATGATTTCCGTTTTGCGAGTCTGAACGGCAAAATAGCTCTGGAGAAGTGCCACTTCTTCTTTCTTTGGATCACCGTTTTGAGCAATGAGATAGCAGGCGTATCGGGTGAGCTTGACGTCCGCGATGGAGCGGGTGGCACCGCTGCCGAGAGTCACGTCTCGCGTAGTGTCACGGAAATGGGATTCAACGGATACGCCGGAATTGTCGCAAGCTTGCTTGGCTCGTGTAATAGCTTTGCTGAAGTTTTCCCATCTGTCGTACCCCATATAGGTCATTAGCTCGCGTGCATACCAATACTCAACTTTGGAGTCCTCGGTGGTGTGTGCGATAGTGCTGAGTTCGCTGGTTTTGCGTGTGATTTCGTCGCGGTTCATGGGTGTGTCCTTATGTTTTTCATGACCATTTTCGTGACTCCACGAAAATGGTCAAAGCCAATAATTGCAATGGTTTTGAGGTATGGGCGCGCTCCGCCCAACTGGTCTGTCTTCGTCCGCCTTTTCGACCAGATACCTCATGGAGCACAATGCCAACGTCGCTACCGTTGGCCCAGCAAATATTCTTAGACGACGCCCCGAAGTGAATATCTATGCGGCTTTCAGAATATCAAAGAGCGTGGAGTGTGTGCATTATGCGTTCCAAAAATAGTTTCTAGTAATGAATTGTTTACGGTGTGAGATATTCTTGGGGTGTTTGCGGCGCTCTGCCGTGTGGCGAATGGGAATGGATGGTGCTCTTATGGGATTTGAGCAGGAAGCAGTTAGTGAACTGTATGCCAGCGTGTGGGGCAATCGTTCGACAATGCAGAGGGAATTCACTCGTGGAGCCCATGGTGAGCAGTTCGTGCTCCGGGAGCTGTCCATGAAGGGGACGCAAACGCCATCGCAATTGGCGTCGGCGCTGCAGGCCAGTTCCGGCCGCATCTCCACTGTGCTGTCGTCTCTGGAGAAAAAAGGCTGGGTCACGCGTGACATTGATTCCAAGGATCGGCGCATTATTCGCGTGAATCTCACTGATTCCGGGCGCGAGCAGTCTCATCGGATGATAGAGGAAATGCGTTCCGCAATTTGCTGGATTTTCTCGCAAATGGGGGAGCGGCGCACGCGCGAATTCGTTGACCTGGTGTCTGAGTTCACCACATATATGTCGATTTGCCATCCGGGGCGGCCTCGGCCGACGGCTGAACAAGTGCGTGAGGCATTCGTGGAGCGGGACAAGCGCGTGGCTGAACACATGGCAGCTAAGCGCGCGGAGGCTGAGCGAGACTAGCTTCCTCCCGCTGGCGGGTCTCTCCCTCCGTCACTGCTGCGCGGTGACACCTCCCTCGTCAGAGGGAGGTGAAGGTAATTGAGGACGCTCACAGCGAACATACAGAAGTGCGTATAATATCTCACAGTGTAAGTAATCAAACAATGGAAACTATTAAGACATCGTGAACCGATAATCACCGATAACCCAGCCAACTTAAGAACCAATCGCCAATAACCAATAACCAACCCAACCAACACAAGGGGAAACCAATGTTTCGCATCATGAAATACCTCTCCAAAGCGGAGATCGGTCAGATGCTCATCGCCCTGGTGACCATCGTCGGGCAGGTCTACTTCGACCTGAAACTGCCCGACTATATGTCAGACATCACCACGCTGGTCGAGACGCCGGGCAGCGACATGAAGGACATCTGGATCGCGGGCGGCAAGATGCTGCTCATCTCGCTCGGATCCGTGGCGTGTGCCATCATCACCGGCTACATCGCTGCGCGCGTGGCCGCCTCGTTCACCCAGCGTCTGCGCTCGCTCGAATTCCGCAAGGTTGAGTCCTTCGGCCCGGCCGAGATGAGCAAGTTCTCCACCGCCAGCCTCATCACCCGTTCCACCAACGACGTCACGCAGGTGCAGATGTTCATCACCATGGGCCTGCAGCTCATCGTCAAGTCGCCGATCATGGCCGTATGGGCCGTGTGCAAGATCGCCGGCGAAGGCTTCGAATGGACGCTCGCCACCGGCATCGCCGTGGCGGTCCTGCTGGTGTCCATCACCGTCATGATGGCCATGGTCATGCCGAAGTTCAAGGTCATGCAGACCCTGACCGACAACATCAACCTCGTGGCGCGCGAGAACCTCACCGGCCTGCGCGTGGTGCGCGCCTACAATGCCGAGGACTACCAGGAAGCCAAATTCACCAAGGCCAACAAGGACCTCACCGAGACCCAGCTGCTCACTAACCGCGACAAGGCGTGCATGATGCAGCAGATGAACTCCGTCCAGACCGGACTGATGCCCGCAGTCCACTGCACATGCACATAACTCAACTAACCCTCCGGGCCCCAGGACCACCACACCGCGTCAGACAACA
>ENA-OQKN01000406-OQKN01000406.1-human-gut-metagenome-genome-assembly--contig:-NODE-406-length-49993-cov-5.038904_pt1 | contig 49993 bp, 42 predicted proteins | sample MGYA00242776_ERZ504794 | MGnify/ENA primary metagenome ERZ504794 (study PRJEB26092, sample SAMD00036434) | human gut metagenome | host: Homo sapiens | study: EMG produced TPA metagenomics assembly of... | reverse complement strand
AGATGAGATATCCCATACGCAGGTAGTAAGACCCCTTGAAGACGACAAGGTAGATAGGTCAGAGGTGGAAGTGTGGTGACACATGGAGCTGACTGATACTAATCGGTCGAGGGCTTGACCAAAAGGTCTGAGAGAGCGACACAAGATTTGCGGAGGAAGCCGTTGAAAGCTTGCTTTCATAAGGCTGGATCCGAAAAGCTTCAGTCATTGGCGAAGCCAATGACATGAATAAAACCGTCAGGTTTTATGAATGAGTCGCTAAGTTGTGGAAAAAAAGTTGCAGGTATTCGGTAGTTCAATATGTGGTTTTGAAGGTATGTATAGATTTAAGGGAACCGTCGGTTAGTATCTGATGGTTCCTTTTTTGTCTATAAACATACTAGTATATCGTTTTCGAAATGACTATACCATTCGCTTGTCTGCGAACCTGATTGCACAGTCCTAAAAGCCTCAGCGTAGCCCGCTATGCCTGCGTTTTTAGAACCGCACACTCAAATCCGCATTCTCCGCAGTTAGTATACAGTTATTTACGAAACGATGTACTAAAAGGTATATAGATCACTAATTGGTTGTATACTGGAAATACTATTCCCTGTTATGTTACAGGGAAGGGGAGTTTCAAAGAGAAAAATACCTGGAGTACACTCTCCTGTGCTTAGGTAGGATTGGAGGAAATAATGGAGAAGAAAAAGTTTCAGATGCCTCATACTTATATCATCATTTTTGGGGTTATCCTGGTAGCCGCATTGCTGACCTGTTTCATTCCGTTAGGAAAGTATGATACAAAAGAGATCACCTATACAGTTAATGGGTCAGAAAAAACAAGAACTGTTGTAGATCCGGACAGTTTCCAGTATATTCTGGATGAGGACGGCAACAAAGTGACACAGGCGGCACCGCTTTTTGGTACAGAAGATTTTGGCGGCCGCGGTGGTATAGTCAATTATGTATTTGAAGGTATGACTGCGGGAAGCAGAGGAGGCGGAGCAGTTGCTATTATCGCGTTCACTCTGGTAGTTGGCGGAGCTTTTGGTATTGTTCTCAGAACCGGAGCAGTTGAAAGTGGTATTATGCGTGTTATCAGCCTGACAAACGGTAAAGAGATCATCCTGATCCCGATTCTGATCACACTGTTTTCACTGGGTGGTGCTGTATTTGGAATGGGTGAAGAGGCAATTCCGTTTGTTATGATCCTGGTTCCTATGTTTATTGCTATGGGATATGACGCAGTTGTAGGCATCATGTGTAGTTATGTAGCAACACAGGTTGGTTTTGGCAGTTCCTGGCAGAATCCTTTTGGACTGGCAGTTGCCCAGGGCATTGCAGGTATCCCTGTTATGTCAGGTGCATGGTTTCGTATTCCATTATGGATCTTCTTTACTGTTTTAACCATTGTATTTACCATGCGCTATGCAGTAAAGATTAAAAAGAATCCAACCATGTCTGTTGCATATGAATCTGATCGTGAATACAGAGAAGATTTTAAAAATAATAAAAATGAAGATAAACCATTTACTTTAGGCCATAAACTGGTTCTTATAGATATCCTTGTATGTGTTATCTGGACGGTTTGGGGCGTTGTAAAAAACGGTTATTATATTCCTGAGATTGCTTCACAGTTCTTTGTAATGGGGTTGGTTGCAGGTATTATTGGACTGATCTTCCGTTTAAATGATATGCACTTAAATGATATTCCAGCTTCCTTTAATCAGGGTGCAGCTGACCTGTTAGGTGCAGCAATGTGCATAGGTATGGCACAGGGTATCATTATTATCTTAGGTGGAACAGATGCTTCTTCCGGAACTGTATTAAACACCATTCTCCACAGTATCAGTGGTGCAATGCAGGATCTCCCTCCAGTTGTTTCAGCATGGTTTATGTATGTATTCCAGTCTGTATTTAACTTCTTTGTTGTATCTGGTTCCGGACAGGCAGCTCTTACTATGCCGATCATGGCACCTTTAGCTGATCTGGTAGGTGTAGAACGTCAGATAGCAGTTCTTGCGTTCCAGCTGGGTGATGCATTTACAAACTTTATCGTACCTACTTCCGGCTGTCTGTTAGGCGCACTGGCTGCAGCAAAACTGGAGTGGGGGAGTTGGGCAAAGTTCCAGATCAAGTTCCAGGCAGTCCTGGTTGTATTTGCTTCCCTGGCAGTGGTCCTTGGCGTTGTCATCGGACTGTCATAATGTTACAGTTCAACTGTGACGTCATAATTGCCATAACAAAAGCTTAACTTGCTTATCCATTTTGTCAGGATTATAATGTTCCTCAAACGTCTGTGAGATAACAGGGTGTGAAAGGAGTGCAGCAAAATGGAATTAATGATCATTATCGTTCAGGAACCGGATTATCCAAAGCTTTCAGGTACTTTTATCCATAATCGTGTAATGGCAACGAAGTTCAGTACAGAGGGATTGTATCTGAATAAGAAAAATATTACATTAATGGTATGCATTGAAAAAGAGAGAGAAGAGGAAATCCTAAATTATATCCGTCAAAGCTGTACAGAACGAATGGAAGAACGTCAGGTCTGTGAATATAATGGAATGACTATGGTAGACATTACCAAAGGTGTAAAAGTAGGCGGTGCCATTGTATTTTTTCTGGATGTTGACCGGATGATGAAGTTTTAAATTTATAAATAGATATAAAGAAATCCATTTTGCAAGAATGTTGCAGGGTGGATTTTTTTTGCGATGTTTGCTGCCGTTTGCTTCATTCGCAGCCCAAAGTTTCTTTGCTCTATTATCTGTTGCCCCAGACAGGCTGTTCGTTAATGCTGCAAGAAAAACAAATGTCGCCTTTGGTGCTGCTTGTTTTTATTTTTTACTTATTATATAATAGATACAGTTAAAAGGTTGTAAAAACAACAAAATCACAAGTGATGAGGAAAAAACACATGGAAGAAGCATTAAGCTGTATTGGACGGATGCCTATTTTTAATGGGATTGAGGAAGAGGAATTATATACATTGATCAAATGCTGCGATGGACAGATGGCGATGTTTGAAAACGATCAGTGGATTTTTCAGGCAGGAGAAGAGCTGGGGTATATCATGGTAGTTTTAAAGGGACGACTGGCAGTTGTTCAGGAAGATTTCTGGCATCAGCAAAAAGAGGTGATCTATATTATGCCGGGAGAGATATTTGGTGAAAATTATGCCAGTGCAGGTAATAAAACACTGCCTGTAAGCATCAAAGCAGCAGAAAAAAGTGAGGTACTGTTTTTAGATTACAAGCGTTCTCTTACCTTCTGTACCATGGCATGTCCATTTCACAGCATGATGGTCCATAACCTGATCAGTATCATGAGTACAAACAAAGGCCGCGCAGAGGAAAAATTAGAACATATATCCCAGAAAACAACCAGAGATAAACTACGATCCTATTTATCCTGTAGAGCTTTACAGGAAGGCAGCGGCAGTTTCGATATTCCATATAACCGCCAGGAGCTGGCTGACTACCTGGGTGTAGACCGCAGCGCCATGTCCAGTGAGCTTGGAAAGATGAAAGCAGATGGGATCCTGGAATTTAAGAAAAACCATTTTACATTAAAAAGATATTGACCCTGGTAGCATTAAAATAAAAACCCCGGAGCACGATCTTGATGATCCAATGCTCCGGGGGTTTTTATTTCAATATCGGGTTTTATCAGGTTTTAATTTGCACTTTGCAGGATTACTTCTGGTTATTCTCTTTCTTCATTTCAGCTAACTTCATAGCACGAACCTTTAATGGAAGTCCGAACAGAGTGATGAAACCGTCTGCATCATGGTGGTCGTAAAGGTCACCGGTTGTAAAGGATGCTAAGGACTCGCTGTATAAGGAGTATGGAGAAGTGGTTCCGGCTTTGATGATGTTGCCCTTGTAAAGTTTAAACTTAACTTCACCGGTTACATATTTCTGAGTGGACTCTACGAATGCTTTTACAGCGTCGCAAAGTGGGGTGAACCATTTTCCTTCGTAAACGATCTGAGCCAGCTTGTTGCCCATATCCTTCTTAACTTCCATGGTAGCACGGTCAAGAACCAGTTCTTCCAGCTGTTTGTGGGCAGCCATTAAAATGGTTCCGCCTGGAGTTTCATAAACGCCACGGGACTTCATACCTACTACACGGTTCTCAACGATATCTACAATACCGCTACCATGCTTTCCACCCAGCTCATTTAACTTGCGGATAATATCAGAAACTTTCATCTTAACGCCGTTTACGCTGGTAGGAACACCCTTTTCAAAGGTCATAGTAACATATTCATCTTCATCTGGTGCCTGCTCTGGGGTAACACCCATAACCAGCATGTTGGAGAAGTTTGGCTCTAAGGAAGGATCTTCCAGTTCCAGACCTTCGTGGCTTACATGCCAGATGTTGCTGTCACGGCTGTAGCTGTGGCTGTGGTCAAATGGAAGATCAATACCATGCTGCTTGCAGTATTCGATCTCATCCTCACGGGACTGCATGGTCCATACGTCAGTCATACGCCATGGAGCGATGATCTTGATGTCTGGGGCAAGAGCTTTAATAGACAGCTCAAAACGGATCTGGTCATTTCCTTTACCGGTAGCACCGTGGCAGATGGCAACAGCGCCTTCTTTACGTGCGATGTCAACCAGTCTTTTGGCAATAGCCGGACGAGCCATGGAAGTACCTAATAAGTATTCATTTTCATAAACTGCATTTGCCTTTACACATGGCATAATGTAGTTGTCGCAGAAATCATCTACTAAATCTTCAATATATAATTTAGAAGCTCCTGACAGCTTTGCTCTCTCTTCCAGTCCCTCTAACTCTTTTCCCTGTCCACAGTCGATACAGCAGCAGACAACATCATAATTGAAGTGCTCCTTTAACCATGGAATAATAGCGGTGGTATCCAGACCGCCTGAATATGCTAAAACTACTTTCTCTTTCATAAGTACATCCTCCTGAAAATTATTTTGATGTTTGCTTTGATATTTGTCCTGATTATGTTTTGCTTGATAAGCTTTCATAAATATACAACACAATGCAGAAAAATGCAAGCATAAAAATAGAAAATTTAAAAAGGTATTGCATATTATGCATTGCAGATGTATAATTATGAAATCTTATACAGATGAAAAATATAAAACCTTATAAAAACACACTTTTCAATTAAAGAAAAAGTAACTATAATAAGGTCGCAGGCTTTCATACTGTAGTCTGCTGCAGTTTATAAAAATAATTAAATAATGGAAATATATACAGAGGAGAGTAAAGATATGATAAAAGCAGGTATTATCGGATCTACAGGTTATGCAGGCGGAGAACTGGCAAGACTGCTGCTGCAAAGAGATGACGTAGAGATCAAATGGTATGGTTCCAGAAGTTATATCGATCAGAAATATGCTTCCATTTACCAGAACATGTTCAAGATTGTAGATGACAAATGTATGGATGATAATATGAAGGAACTGGCTGATCAGGTAGATGTAATATTTACGGCAACTCCCCAGGGCCTTTGCTCCACACTGGTAAACGAAGAAATCCTTTCTAAAGTAAAGATCATCGACTTAAGCGCTGATTTTCGTATTAAAGATGTAGCAGTTTATGAAAAATGGTACAAACTGACTCACGGATCACCGGAATATATTAAGGAAGCTGTATATGGACTTCCGGAAGTAAACAGAGATAAAATTAAGAATGCAAGGATCATTGCAAATCCGGGATGTTTCCCCACCTGTTCCTTCTTATCTACATACCCGTTAGTGAAAGAGGGACTGATCGATCCGAACACTATTATCATTGACGCTAAATCAGGTACTTCCGGTGCAGGCAGAAGCGCTAAAGTTGACAGTCTTTTCTGCGAGGTCAATGAAAATATCAAGGCATACGGCGTGGCTTCCCACAGACACACACCGGAGATCGAGGAGCAGCTGTCCTATGCAGCAGGAAAGCCGGTGGTCATCAGCTTTACACCTCATCTGGTTCCAATGAACAGAGGTATCCTGGTAACTGCTTATGCTTCCCTTACAAAAGAAGTGACCTGGGAAGAGGTAAGAGCTGCTTACGATAAATATTATAAAGATGAATATTTTGTACGTGTTCTGGATAAGGATGTAGTTCCCCAGACACGCTGGGTAGAAGGAAGTAACTTTGCAGATGTAAACTTCAAGATCGACCCAAGAACTAACCGCATTGTTATGATGGGTGCAATTGACAATATGGTAAAAGGTGCTGCAGGACAGGCCATCCAGAACATGAACTTAATGTTTGGCCTTCCGGAGAATACAGGATTAAAGCAGATCCCGATGTTCCCATAAATGTGCTTTCGGGAGTACATAATAGATAAGCAGCCGGAAAGGAATAAAAATGGCAGGGACAATGGATATTCTGGTTCGGGAAATGACCATGGAAGATTATGATCAGGTATATAAATTATGGACGAAGATATCAGGCTTCCGTATCAGGAGCATTGATGATTCAAGAGAAGGGGTGGAACGCTTTTTAAAGCGGAATCCAACCACCAGCGTAGTGGCAGTCCAGAACGGGCATATCATTGGAAATATCCTTTGCGGACATGACGGACGTACCGGGTGTTTTTATCATGTATGTGTAGAAGACAGCTATCGTCATCATGGGGTCGGTTATAAAATGGTACGTGCAGCCATTAAAGCCATGCAGAAAGAGGGCGTGAGCAAGATTTCACTGGTGGCATTTAAAGATAACCACATTGGAAATGCGTTCTGGCAGGGGATTGGCTGGACAGAACGTGAAGATTTTAACAGCTATGAGTTCATTTTAAATGAAGAAAATATTATCAGATTTGTAAAGTAAAGAGCGCAGGGAAAAACAAGCGGCTGCGAAGCAGACATTTGTTTTTCACAAGCCTTTAACGAGCAAACAGTTTGCGATAGCAGACAGTAGAGCGCGACAGCGCGGGTTTGCGAGTTTGAAAAGAAAGGAATTAAATCATGAACGAAAAGATAAAAGTGATTGAAGGCGGTGTTACCGCAGCCAAGGGCTTTATGGCAGCATCTACAGCAGCAGGTATTAAATACAAAAATCGTCAGGATATGGCGATGATCTACAGTAAGCAGCCTTGTAAAAGTGCAGGAACCTTTACCACAAACCTGGTAAAAGCAGCTCCTGTAAAATGGGACAAGAACCAGGTAACAAGCGGCGCTGATGCCCAGGCAGTGATCATCAATGCAGGTATTGCAAATGCATGTACAGGTGAAGAAGGAATGGGCTACTGTGCACAGACTGCAAAGGCTGCTGCAGAAGTCTTAGGAGTTGCAGAGAATGGTGTTTTAGTTGCTTCTACCGGTGTTATTGGTATGCAGCTTCCTATTGACAAGATCGCAGCAGGGGTAAAGACTATGGCCCCCCTTCTCGGTGACAGCCTGGAGAAAGGTACAGAAGCATCTAAGGCCATTATGACTACAGATACAAAAAACAAGCAGGTAGCCGTACAGATCGACATGAATGGAACGATGGTTACTATTGGTGGTATGTGCAAAGGCTCTGGAATGATCCACCCAAATATGTGTACAATGTTAAGCTTTGTTACAACTGATGCAGCCATCAGCAAGGAACTGCTTCAGGAAGCATTAAGTGAGGATATTAAAGATACTTATAACATGATCTCTGTAGATGGCGATACTTCTACCAACGATACCGTTCTCCTTTTGGCAAATGGTCTTGCAGGCAACAGGGAAATTACAGAGAAGAATGAAGATTACGCATTATTCTGTGAAGCATTAAACTACATCAACGAAACTCTGGCTAAGAAAATGGCAGGTGACGGAGAAGGCTGCACAGCATTATTTGAAGTAAAGATCATAGGTGCACAGACAAAGGATCAGGCAAAAGTTTTAGCAAAGTCTGTTATCACTTCCAGCCTGACTAAGGCAGCTATTTTCGGACATGACGCAAACTGGGGCCGTATTCTTTGTGCAATGGGCTATTCAGGGGCTCAGTTTGATCCGGAAAAGGTAGATCTGTTCTTTGAAAGTGCAGCAGGCCATATGCAGATCATCAAAGACGGCGTTGCAGTAGATTACAGCGAAGAAGAGGCAACCAGGATCCTTTCTGAGCCGGAGGTTACTGCCATTGCAGATATAAAAATGGGTGATGCCCAGGCAACTGCGTGGGGCTGTGACCTGACCTTTGATTATGTAAAGATCAACGCAGATTACCGCTCATGATCATTATCCCATAAAGACACTATAAAAATATAAAAAGCACCCCCAAAGCATTCTCACAAAATCGGGCGCAACTGACAAAAAAGTGTTCTCACAAAATCAGGCGCAGAAAGATTCCGGGAGAATATTAAATATATCAGGAGGAACCAGACATGAACCTTGAACCAATGCAAAAAGCAGCAGTGCTTATTGAGGCACTGCCATATATTCAGCGTTTTAACCGTAAGATCGTTGTTATTAAATACGGCGGCAGCGCCATGGTAGACGAAGAATTAAAGAAAAAAGTCATCCAGGACGTGGTATTGCTTAAATTAGTAGGATTTAAGCCAATTATCGTACACGGAGGCGGCAAGGAGATCAGCCGCTGGGTTGGAAAAGTAGGCATGGAGCCACATTTTATCAATGGCTTGCGTGTAACTGACGAGCCGACCATGGAAATAGCAGAGATGGTATTAAATAAAGTAAATAAGAGCCTGGTACAGCTGGTAAATGAACTGGGCATCAAGGCAGTAGGCATCAGCGGCAAGGACGGCATGATGTTAAAATGCCATAAAAAGCTTTCCAAAGGCGAAGATATCGGCTTTGTAGGCGAAGTTGACAAGGTAGATCCACAGGTCATTTATGACCTTTTAGAGAAAGACTTTTTACCGATCATCTGTCCTATTGGATATGATGAGAATTTCTTAAGCTATAACATCAACGCAGATGATGCAGCCTGTGCCATTGCAAGAGCTGTAAAGGCAGAAAAGCTGGCTTTTTTAACAGATGTAGAAGGCGTATACAAGGATTTTGAGGATAAGAGTTCCCTTATTTCTGAAATGACCGTAGAAGAAGCCCAGGCCTTTGTAGACAGCGGAAGCTTAGGCGGCGGTATGCTTCCGAAGCTGCAGAACTGTATTGATGCTATTGAAAATGGTGTTTCCAGAGTACATATCCTGGACGGGCGTATTCCACATTGCCTGCTTCTGGAGATCTTTACAGATAAAGGTATTGGTACTGCTATTTATAATTCCAAGGAAGATGAGAGGTATTATCATGGCTGATGAGAAAATGATCGATCGGGCAGAACATGTCCTGTATAAAACATATAACCGTTTTCCTGTAGTATTTGATCATGGAAAAGGTGTAACCTTATGGGATACAGAAGGAAATGAATATCTGGATTTTGGCGCAGGCATTGCTGTTATGGGACTTGGATACTGTGACGAAGAGTATACAAATGCAGTGAAGGCCCAGATGGACAAGCTGACCCATATTTCCAATCTGTTTTACAATCAGCCGTCTATTGATGCTGGTGAAAAGCTGTTGAAGGTATCTGGAATGGATAAAGTATTTTTCACTAACAGCGGTACTGAGGCTATTGAAGGTGCATTAAAGATCGCAAAGAGATATCATTACAATAAGCTTCATGAGACCATGGGAGACGGCTGTGATGGCTGTGAGGAAAAAGAAGTGGATATGACCGGCGAGATTATTGCCATGAACCATTCTTTCCACGGAAGAAGCTTAGGCGCTTTGTCTGTAACTGGAAATGCACATTACAGAACTCCCTTTAATCCACTGATCCCAGGCGTGCGTTTTGCTGATTTCAATGATCTGGAAAGCATAAAGGCACAGATCACAGACAAGACATGTGCCATTATCATGGAGACTATCCAGGGAGAAGGCGGCATTTATCCTGCAACAGAGGAATTTTTAAAGGGTGTCCGTGCACTTTGCGATGAGCACGATCTGCTGCTTATCTTAGATGAGATCCAGTGCGGTATGGGACGTTCCGGAGAAATGTTTGCATGGCAGAAATATGGTGTAAAACCAGACGTGATGACGGTTGCAAAAGCTTTGGGAAATGGTGTACCTATCGGTGCATTCTTAGCCTGCGGAAAAGCAGCAGCTGCTATGGTGCCTGGTGATCACGGAACTACCTATGGCGGAAATCCACTGGTAACAGCCGCTGCAGACGCAGTTCTGGATATTTTTGAAAAACGTCACATTGTAGATCATGTAAAAGAAATCGGAGCATATTTGTACGAAAAGCTGGAAGGCTTAAAAGATAAGTATGAGGTGGTAAAGGACCATCGCGGCACAGGTCTGATCCAGGGGCTGGAATTTACAGTTCCGGTAGGCCCCATCGTATCTAAGGCATTGTTAGAGCAGAAACTGGTACTTATCAGTGCCGGCGCCAACATTATCCGTTTTGTTCCTCCGCTGATCATTGAAAAGAGCGATGTAGATGAAATGGTTAAGAGACTGGAAGCAGTTATTGAGAAATAGTTACAACTAAATGACATTGGTCCAGCCATGACACATTCTTGTTTCCATATATATGAAAATCGCAACAAAATATGGCAAAAGTGCATGAATAATGAACTTCATAGTTCAGAAAACACGACAAAATAACAAAAAATACAGTTTTTTCCCCTCCTGATTTCTGGTAGACTTAAGTCAACAGAAAAGACAGGAGGGTTTTTATTATGAAGAAAAAACTTGCATTGTTACTGGCTTGTACCATGGCGTTAAGTCTGACAGCATGTGGCGGTTCAAAACCGGCTGCAACAACAGCAGCTCCGGAAACAACCACAGCAGCAGCTGCAGAAAGCAGCGCAGAGAGCAAAGCTGATGAGAAAACAGAAGCAGCCGGCGGGGATATGGATGCTCTGATCGAAGCAGCTAAGGCTGAAGGCGAATTAACTGTATATGGTTCCTGCGAAGAGGAATACTTATCAGCTGCCTGCCAGAACTTTGAAAAACTCTATGGAATTAAGACAAAATACCAGAGACTTTCTACTTCAGAAGTTTATACCAAGGTTTCTGAAGAAGCAGGAAAGCCTTCAGCAGATGTATGGTTCGGCGGAACAACTGATCCTTATAATGAGGCAGTTGCAGCAGATCTGTTAGAGCCGTATGATGCCATGAATGCAGTAAACCTGATCAGTGATGATTATAAGGATCCTACTAATTGCTGGTATGGTATCTACAAAGGCATTCTGGGATTCATGGTTAATACAGAAGAGCTGGAGCGTTTAGGTCTGGAAGCACCTAAGACATGGGATGATCTGACAAAGGAAGAGTACAAGGGACTGATCATGATGTCCAACCCAAATACAGCTGGTACTGCTAAACTGGTCATCAATACAATGATCCAGATGAAGGGGCATGATGAAGCTATGGAATACTTCAAGGCTCTGGACAAAAACATTGCACAGTATACCAAGTCCGGTTCTGGTCCTTCCAAGATGGTTGGCCCTGGTGAGTGTGTGATCGCTATTGGTTTCTTACATGATGGTATTTATCAGATCCTTCAGGGATATGACAATATCCAGTTAGTTGTTCCGGAAGATGGAACTTCCTTTGAAGTTGGCGCAACCGCTATCTTTAAGGGAGCAACTCATCCAAATGCAGCAAAATTATGGATCGAGTATGCATTATCTCCTGACTGTGTAGACCATGCAAAAGAGAATGGTTCTTATCAGTTCCTGGTATTAAAGAATGCAACACAGCCAGAAGAAGCTGAGAAATTTGGTCTTGATATGAACAATACCATTGACTATGATTTTGCAGATGCAAAAGAGAACAGTGCGAAGTATGTAGAAGACTTCTTCGAAGCATTAGGAAGCACATCTGATGGCGCAGACTCCAGCCGTTTCTTAACTGAGTAATAAAGAGGCTGCGAAAGTCATTATTAAAAAGAAAGTAAAGCTTATGTAAGTTAAGCTAAGCAGAAAATGCTGCGTGATGGAATAAACATTGCGCAGCATTTTCAAATCAAAGGTATACTAAGGATTTAAAGTTTAGAAAAGGGGGTCTTACAATGGCCGGAAAACAAAGTGCACAGCTGGAACGGAAGAAATTTTTTGCTGACCCGATCATGGTCTCAATGATCGTTGTCCTTCTGGTTTTTCTGGCGCTGTTTATCCTGTATCCGCTGTTAATGCTGTTAGTGGACAGCTTTTATGCAGAGGGAACCATTACACTGGATGTATTTAAACGTGTTTTAAATCTGGAACGTTTCCGCAATGCATTTAAAAACACACTTACACTTGGATTTATCGTAGGTTTTGCTTCTACAGCCATTGGTTTATTATTTGCTTATGTAGAAGTATATGTGAAGTTGAAAACAAAAATACTGGAAAAGTTATTTGGTCTGGTATCCATGCTTCCTGTAGTATCCCCGCCATTTGTGCTGTCTTTGTCCATGATCATGCTGTTTGGGCGAAGCGGTATCATCACCCGTTCCCTGTTAGGAATTTATGATTCTAATATTTACGGGCTTTTAGGCATCTCCGTAGTCCAGACACTTACATTTTTCCCTGTATGTTATCTGATGTTAAAGGGACTGTTAAAGAACATTGACCCGTCACTGGAAGAAGCGACCAGAGATATGGGAGCTACCCGCTGGAAAGTGTTTACAAGCGTAACTTTCCCACTTCTGCTTCCAGGTCTTGGAAATGCATTCCTGGTAACATTTATTGAGTCTGTAGCAGACTTTGCAAACCCGATGCTGATCGGTGGTTCCTATGATACTCTGGCAACTACCATTTATCTGCAGGTAACAGGTGCTTACGACTCCACAGGTGCAGCAGCCATGTCTGTGGTCCTGCTTTCACTGACTGTTATCCTGTTCCTGATCCAGAAATATTATCTGGAGAAGAAAACAGCAGCTACTCTTACTGGCAAAGCTTCCCGTATGAGAATGCTTATTGAAGATAAGAGCGTAACTGTTCCGCTGACTATTTTCTGCGGCCTGGTAGCAGCTTTCGTGCTTTTAATGTATATCATGGTTCCGTTTGGCGCACTGTTCACCCTTTGGGGAAGAGATTACAGCTTAAGCCTTAAATGGTTCCAGTACATGTTTAAGACCAGTGGACTAAAGGCATTTAAGGATTCCTTTATACTGTCCCTGATCGCAGCTCCTCTTACAGCACTTTTATCCATGGTCATTTCCTATCTGGTTGTTAAAAAGCGCTTTAAAGGAAGAAACTTTATTGAATTCGTATCTATGTTAGCAATGGCAGTACCTGGTACTGTTCTTGGTATTGGATATATCCGTGGTTATGCAAATGGTCTGTTCCGCAGCGGCTTTATGAGCAGTCTTTATGGAACTGGTGCTATCCTGATCATCGTATTTATCGTTCGAAGCCTTCCTACCGGTACACGAAGCGGTATCTCCGCTCTGCGCCAGATCGATAAATCCATTGAAGAGTCCGCCTACGACATGGGTGCAAATTCAGCAAGAGTATTTATGACCGTTACGTTACCGCTTATTAAGGATTCCTTCTTCAGCGGCCTGGTAACTGCATTTGTCCGCAGTATTACCGCTATTTCAGCAATTATCCTGTTAGTAACTCCTGACTTCCTGCTGATCACCTGTCAGATCAATGAGCAGGCGGAAAAAGGAAACTACGGTGTTGCCTGTGCTTATGCAACCGTATTGATCATCATTACCTACGGTGCAGTGCTGATCATGAATACGCTGATGAAATTCTTCGGAGTCAGCAGAAAAATCAAAACGGAGGAATAGGTTATGGAAAAGCAGAAAAAAGGTGTTCGTCTGGAACATATTTCCAAAATATATAATGATCCGAAAACAGGAAAAGAATTTTATGCGGTACAGGATACCACACTGGATATTGAACCGGGTACGTTCGTTACTTTACTGGGACCTTCCGGCTGTGGAAAGACTACCACACTGCGTATGATCGCAGGTTTTGAAAGCCCGGATGAAGGTGAGATCTACTTAGGTGATGAGGCTATTAACAGCCTGACGCCAAATAAACGTGACACAGCAATGGTATTCCAGAGCTATGCCCTGCTGCCACATTATAATGTATTTGACAACGTAGCTTATGGCTTAAAGATCCGTAAGCTGCCTAAGGAAGAGATAAAAGAGAGAGTTTTAAACATCCTGAAGCTGGTAGAAATGGATGGAATGGAATCCCGTATGACCAACCAGCTTTCCGGTGGACAGCAGCAGCGAGTTGCTTTAGCCCGGGCTCTGGTCATTGAACCAAGTGTCCTGCTTTTTGATGAGCCATTAAGTAACCTGGATGCAAAGCTGCGTGTGACAATGCGTACTGAGATACGTAAGATCCAGCAGAAGGTAGGAATTACTGCGATCTATGTAACTCATGACCAGTCAGAGGCGATGAGCATTTCTGATAAGATCATTATCATGAGCAAAGGTAAAGTAGAGCAGATCGGTACTCCAAGAGAAATCTACTATCATCCAAAGAGCCGTTTCGTAGCTGACTTTATTGGTGAAGCAAACTTCTTAAAGGCGAAGGTTAAATCTGCTCAGGGTGAAAAGGCTGTGATCGATGTTATTGGTGAAGAGATAGAGGTCAATAATTATGGTGAGAAGGCAGCCGGTGATGATGCCAGTCTGGTTCTTCGTCCGGAAGCAGTTGTTCTTTCTGAAAAAGGACTTCTGGAAGGAACGGTTATCCTGTCAACCTTCATGGGTTCCTATCAGTATTATCAGGTAATGGTAGGTGATATGGAGATCCAGATCACAGACTACAATCCTGTAAACCGCCGGATTTATGAAGTAGGCGAAAAGGCATATCTGGACTTTGATCCTCATGGGGTTTATATCCTGTAAGAGCAGTTGTTTTGTAAAGAGTATACAAGTGACTTGTAAAAGCGTATCCAGAAAAGAAAAAAGCTTTGGATACGCTTTTTTACGGTTATACGCATTTGCGTGCAGGCACGAAGACCCTATAGCCGCCTGACAATGCTTTTATAGTAAAAAATGATAAATCTGATATATATTAAAACAGATGCTTTTCCTGTATAATAAGAAATATCAAAGAAATATAAAGGCACAGTTAAATTTTTATAAAGAAACAGCGAGAAAGACTCGAGAGGACATAAATCTGAAAAGGAGAAAAGTATGTATTACGTTGATGAATATAAGGCAGACAGAAACCGATATGAGACTATGCAGTACAATCGCTGCGGAAAAAGCGGCCTGAAACTTCCTGTAGTGTCTTTGGGATTGTGGCACAATTTCGGTTCTAAAGATAATTATGATATGATGAAGACGCTTTGTTTCACAGCTTTTGACAATGGTATTACCCATTTTGATCTGGCCAATAACTATGGTCCGATCTATGGATCAGCAGAGGAAAACTTTGGACGGATAATGCGTGATTTTTTACGTCCGTACAGAAATGAACTGATCATTAGTACTAAAGCCGGATATGACATGTGGGATGGCCCTTATGGAAACTGGGGTTCCAGAAAATATCTTATTGCCAGTCTGGATGAGTCCTTAAAGAGAATGCAGTTAGACTATGTGGATATTTTCTACCATCACAGAATGGATCCGGAAACACCATTAGAGGAAACAATTCTGGCTTTAGATCAGATTGTCCGTTCTGGGAAGGCACTGTATGCAGGAATTTCCAACTATGACGGAGTTCATGCAAAGAAGGCACTGGAGATCGCAAAAGAAATCCACTTACCTCTGATCATCAACCAGAACCGTTATAATATCTTTGATAGAACAGTGGAAAATAATGATTTAAAGGCTTATGCCCGTGAATCTGGAATGGGTCTGATCTGTTTTAGCCCTCTGGCGCAGGGAATGTTATCTGAAAAATATATTAACGGCATCCCGGCTGACAGCCGTGTTGCAAGAGATGGACGATTCCTTCATGCAGAAGATATTACTCCGGAAAAGATTGAAAAGATCAAAAAGCTGGATGCTCTTGCAAAAGAGAGAGGGCAGAGCCTTCCACAGATGGCACTTTCCTGGCTGTTAAAAGACAGCGATGTTACCAGCGTATTGATCGGTGCTTCCAAACCAGAGCAGATATTAAGCAACATTGGGATTATAGGACATACAACATTTACAAAAGAAGAACTGGATTTGATCGATCAGATTTCCAAAGAACAGTAATTAAGCAATAATGTGGCAGGTGCTATAATGATGGGAGCAGTAAAAGGGTGATGGCAGGAAATATTCCATATTTAAAAAGAAGAGGTACATACAAGGATGTTTAGAGGAGGCCATAAGAATAAAAAAATACATTTATTGCGTCTGGCAGTGATGACAGCTTTTCTGTCCCTCTGTCTTTCCGGCTGCGCTATGACACATTCTATGAAAAACCGGGAAGGAAGTGCTGAAACAGATGCAGACAGTCTGGTTGTATACAGCCCCCATCCTTTGGATTTTATTAATCCCATTGTGTCTGAATTTGAGGCTCAGACAGGGATTTCAGTGCAGGTGCGTACTGGGGGGACCGGAGAACTTTTAAAATGGGCCAGAGAAGGGGACGAGCCGGTATGCGATGTATTCTGGGGCGGTTCTTTGTATGCAGCAGGGGCAGGAAAAGACCTGTTTGAGCCTTATATCAGTGAAAATGAAGAGTATGTCCGGGAAGAATTTAAAAATAAAGAAGGAAATATGACCCGGTTTACAGATATTCCTAGTGTACTTATGGTCAATACCAATCTTCTTGGTGGTATGAAGATCCAGGGATATGAAGATCTGCTGGATGAACGGTTAAAAGGAAAAATCGCTATGTGCGATCCGTCCACATCTTCTTCTGCCAGTGAACATCTGATCAACATGCTTTATGCTATGGGAGAAGGCAATCCGGAAAAAGGCTGGGATTATGTGGAAAAATTTTGTAAAAACCTGGATGGAATGCTTTTAAAAAGCTCATCGGAGGTATACCAGGGAGTGGCAGAAGGACGTTATACAGTAGGGCTTACCTTTGAGGAAGGCGGTGCTGGTTATGTATCCAAAGGAGCACCTGTAAAACTGATCTATATGAAGGAGGGGGTTATATCCACTCCTGACGTGGTATGTATTGTGAAGGGAAGCAGACATAAAAAAGCAGCAGAGGAATATGTGGATTTTGTGACAGGAAAAGCAGCCCAGACTGTGATCGCTGACAGTTTAGACCGCCGGTCTGTGCGGAAGGATGTGGAAGCAGCGGCTTATCTGCCAGATAAAGAAGAAATCCATATGATCACAGCAGATGAAAATATGGTCAATGAAAAGAGGGAACAGTGGAAGCAGAGGTTTACAGAAATTTTTACATACTGTACACAGGCAGAAACTTGTGAAAACGAAAGTGCAGCAGGATCACATAGGGACTCCATCTTTAAGGAGGTGTCCGGGAAATGAAACGGGAACGTTATTTTCAGGATGAGTTATGGCGGATGTTTGTTACATATGCCATTCTTCCGGCAACTTTGTTTACCTTTATCTGTGGTATTCTTTTTATGACAGTCCTGCTCCATGGAAGAGAAAGGGCAAACAGGGAATACCTTTCTTATGTGAACGGACGGGTAAATCAAATGGTGGAAAGCTGTGAACAGGGAATTGAAACTCTGGCAGAACTTCCACAAGCAGTATCAGGTCCTGGTTATGTGTTGGAGCGAAACCGTATTTTTCAGATTTTTTATGGGATTTCCGGGCAGGTGGGATATGAACCGGAAATGTATCTGGTAGACCAGGGAGGAAGGCTGCTTCTATCTAATAAAGAAAAGCTGCCATCCTATCTCAACAAGAGACAGGAGGTAGAGTGGGGGATTTATGCGGCTATGGATGCCAGACCGGGACAAACGGCCTTCCGGCTGATGAATGGCTGGGACAACGGGGCAAGTACGGCGGTGTTTGGCCGGTGGGTGAGTTCAGAGGATGGAAATGGGCGATATATTATCCTTGCAGTACCCGGCAGCGGGCTTTTAAGGACGCTTGCAAGATCTGGGGAGCAGGTGGCAGTAACAGACTGCTATGGCTGGACTTATTTTTGCAATAACACGCTCTTTCTTACAGACAGCAACCAGGTGCGCCCTGCATTAAAAGAGTCAGGAGCTTATATGCGTCTGGATCAGAAGATTTATTTTACATCGAAAAACAGCTTGGAAAATGGCTATTTCTCTATATATGTTATGTCTGATGTGCAAAATGTGCTTACATCCCTGATATTTGCCGGTATACTGGTAGCAGTGGCTCTGCTTATTATGACTGCCTGGGTATTGTTCCAGTCCAGGCAGGTGACAGAGCGAAAAACAGAAGATCTATATAAGCTGTTAGATGGAATGGAGCTTGCCAGACAGGGAAATCTGGAGCATACGGGAACCATTGACCGTGACAATGAGTTTAAGATGATTGCAGATGCTTATAACGAAACCATTACCAGTCTGAAAGAGCAGATGGAAAATAACCGGAAAATGACGGAGCTTCTGGCTCTGGCCCAGACCAAGCAGCTGGAGTCCCAGTTTAACCCACATTTTCTTTATAATACACTGGAAAATATCAGGTATATGTGCAGGCTGGAGCCGGAAACTGCTGAGAGAATGGTATTTTCACTGTCAAAACTGCTGCGATACAGTCTGGACGGCAGCAGAGAACAGGTAACTCTTAAAGAGGATCTGGGACATTTAAACAATTACCTTTCAATCCTGGAAAAACGGTTTGGAAGCCGGTTTGAATATAAGATCAATGTTGAGCAGGAGTGTATGCAGTGCCTGATCCCCAGGCTGGTCTTACAGCCGATGATCGAAAATTCTGTAAAATATGGTTTTGGAAATCAGTTAAATCTTCATGTAGAGTTAAAGGCATATATCCATGAGGAAAAAATGATGATGATCTGCCGGGATGACGGTGTGGGAATGAGTGCCACAATGGTTGAAAATTTACGTGCTCTTATGGACAGGAAAGAAGCACCAGGCAAACATTCCGGACTTTACAATATACACCGCAGGATCCAGCTTTTATATGGACATCCATATGGTGTGGAAATACGCAGTCTGGAAGGTCACGGAACTACTCTGGTAGTTACGCTTCCGGCGGTACATGACACAGGACAGGGGGAAAATAACGATGCTTCGTGTAATGATAGTGGAAGATGAGGACATGATACGCAAGGGTCTGGTATTTACCATAGACTGGCTTTCTATGGACTGCGTGGTAGTAGCAGAAGCTTCCAATGGACAGGAAGGCTATGAACGTATCCTGGAATACAAGCCGGATGTGGTGTTTACTGATATCTGTATGCCTTTTATGGATGGCATTGAAATGATACAGAAGGCATCGGAAAAGGTAAAATTTAAAAGCATTCTTCTTACCAGCTATGCAGAGTTTGACTATGCCAGAAGAGCTATTGAGGCCAGAGTCTGTGAGTATCTGCTAAAACCGGTAGATGAGGAGAAGCTAGCCAAGATCATGAAAAAACTGGGAGAAGAGATCACCAGCGTGCGCCAGGTGGAATATGCTATGGAACAGGCGGAACTGGAAGGGGGAAATCTGAATCTGGAATACTATATGAAGCTGGACCGCTCGGAAAATGGGTATGTTTCAAAGCTGATAGAAGCTATTAAGACCCGGTATGGGGAGAAGCTGAGCATTGAGTCTATTTCCGAGGAAATGGGAGTCAGTGCCAGCTATTTAAGCCGCAAATTTAAGGAGATCACAGGGCAGACCTTTCTGGATTTCCTAAATAAATACCGGGTACAGCAGGCAATCACTCTGTTAAATACCAGAGAATACCGGATCAGTGAGATATCAGAGGCAGTAGGTTTTTCTGATTATAAGCATTTTTGTTCTGTATTTAAGAAATATACTTTAAAATCACCTACAAAATTTGTAAAGGGAGGCTGACATAAGCGTCAGTCTCCCAGTTTTTTATCCTTATCTTTATCTTTGTTTTTCTTTTTTGCCTTTTTATCTCCTTTTTCATTTTTAGAAGCTTTTTTGGCGGATTTTTTTGAGATTTTGGTGCCTTTTTTGGCTTTGGCATAGAGGCTTGGAACTTTCTTTTCTTTGCTGATGTCAGTACCGGTATCTGTATTGGCATCAGTATCAGTGCTGCATGAGGATATGCTTTCAACAGCCGGGTTCTGTTCTGGCAGTGTTTCTCCATTATCCGGGATATAGGTTACAATATCTTCAATGCGGCAGGAAAGCAGGCGGCACAGAGTATCCAGTGTCTGTGTAGAAACAGTCATATTATTTTTTAGCCGTCCGATCTGTCCGGCACTGAATTTCTCACGTTTGATCAGGTGATACTGGGTAATTCCGCGTTTTTTCATTGTTTCCCATAAACGGTCATAGGTGATCATGGCGGGTCTCCTTTCTGGACTCAGGAATTTTGGAAGCTGTCAGTGCTATTGGTTGTCTTCTGAAACGGTCTGTATTATTGGTTGTTTTCTTTATTGTTCTGTTCTCTGGTGACTGCCGCTTCCAGCAGTTCCAGGGCTTCTTCAGAAGCATCGTTGCTTCCCATTTCCTCTAATTTATATTTCAGCTCTTCCTCTACTTCGGCACGGATCTCGTCTTCTTTTGCCGGGTTCATATCAGGAAGATCGCTTAAGGCGCCAATGCCGAAGCGGCGCATAAATTCTTCTGTGGTGGCAAAAAGGGCCGGCCGGCCGGGGGCATCTAAACGGCCTGCTTCGTAGACCAGATTATATTCTACCAGACGATTGACTGCGTGATCAGATTTAACACCGCGGATTTTTTCAATCTCCAGTTTTGTTACCGGCTGGCGGTAGGCGATAATAGAAAGGGTTTCCAGGACCACATCAGAAAGCACCTGCTTTTTAGGAGCGGAGGCAATGCGGATCAGATTAGAGTAATATTTTGACTGGGTACACATCTGGTAGCTGTCTTCTAACTGCAGGATCTCCATACCGTGTTTGCCGGTTTTGTACCGCTTCATCAGACGGTCTACTGCGGCTTTGGCAGTTTCTTTGTCCTGGCCAATGGAAACAGCCAGCTGCTTTAATTCTACAGCGCCACCCATGGTGAACAGGACGGCTTCAATGACAGCTTCCTGGTCTTTTTCATTTTTAACAGGTGTATTGTCTATGGTTAATTCTTCCAATTTATATCCTCCATTATCTAAGATGTTCTCTCAGAGTCTTTCCTGCACCTGCTTTTGTGGCCGGTTTTTCGCAAAATCAAGTATAAAAAGATTACGGGAGTACATCAAGGTCGCTTATCTGTTCTAAATCCAGGTCATCTTCCTGACCTTCCGGTTCTAAGGTTTCAATATCCATTTCACCAAATGTTTCTTCCTGGTTTAGATGGATCTTTCCAATCTTCATTAATTCGAGAACGGCCAGAAATGTGACTACCACTTCTAATTTATCTGTCTGTTTTTCAAGAAGCTGGCGGAAACTGAAACGGCGGTTTTTTCTGGCATAATCCATAACAGAAGTGATCTTCTGTTCCAGACTGACCGGTTCCCGGCGGATGGTGCCGAATTTGCTTCGTATGGGATCGGTTTTGTATTCCTTGCGCTTCATTACCTGCTCAAAGATACGCTGCAGCTTTGCAAGTGTGAGACCGTCTAAAAGTTCGTCAAGGTCAGCTGGGGGCTGGTATTTTGTTACTTCCGGAGGAAGCGAGGAATTTTTGTAAAAATGTCTGGCTGCACCTTCTTCCCGGTCTGCCAGTTCTTCAGCCAGGATCTTGTAACGCTTATATTCTAACAGGCGGGATACCAGCTCGGCTCTTGGGTCTACTTCTTCTCCTTCTTCATTTACTTCCTTTGGAAGAAGCATTTTTGCCTTAATATCTAAAAGGGTAGCAGCCATAACGAGAAATTCGCTGACAATGTTTAAGTCTTCCCGTTCCATGTTTCGCACATATTCCAGATACTGGGCTGTGATCTCCACAATGGGGATATCGTAAATATCTACTTTATTTTTCTCGATCAGATGAAGGAGCAGGTCCAAAGGACCTTCAAAATGCTCCAATTTGTAGGTAATGGTTTCCATTTTATATATCCTATTTATAATTTACGTAAGATTTTTTCAAGATGGGTGTTGCTGCAGATCCGTCTGTTTGCGGGCAGATATGCAGGATTAAAAGCTGGGGACGGTTGTTTAAACGGATGTTGATAGAATGGGTCCCCAGACCGCGGCTTACAGCCATATAATGTCCCTGGTCTTCAAAAATTCCGGCACACCAGGGGAGAAAAAACTGATACTGGGGAGTCATTACACCACCAAGTCCTGGAAGGCGGATGGTCCCGCCGTGAAAATGACCGCATAAGGTCAGATCTGCCCCCCAGTCTGCATAATTGGCAAAAAAGAGAGGGGAGTGGGCTAACAGGATCTGGAAATGACCAGAAGCCGGGTTCCCCACTTTTTCTTCTATATAATGGGATGGCATAGATGGTACGGGGTGTACCAGAGCTTTTTTATAAAAATCTTTGTCCAGGTCCAGGCAGGTGATCCGTATTTCTGTATCAAAAATGGCAGAGTTATTTTTCAGGCAAATGGCTCCGACCTGTTTTAAGGCATTCCGGTAAATGTTACCTTCTGATCCATATTTTCCCGGTTCCCAGTCAATGCGGTTTTCATGGTTTCCTTCTCCACAGTAAACAGGATAGCGGGAAACCAGTTCTTTTATAAGAGAGAGCGACCGGTCTGTTTTTGCATGTGTGCCTTTGGTGACGATAAGATCACCGCCGTTTAGGACAGCATCAGGATGTATCTGGTCAATGACCTGTATCAGCTTTTCATTTTCCTGTCCAAAGGTATTTTCATGCAGGTCGGACAGAAAGATAAAGGTGCGTTTTTTTGATACTTTACTGCTGTAAATAGTGGTTTCTTCGGCGGATAAAGCTTTTTTTTCATATTCTGATCTGCCAAGACAGATGGCAGCAGCTGCGCAGGTGGCAGCAGTCAGATGAGTGATCAGCATTAAAATCTCCTTAAAAAAATGTTTTTTCCCTTACGCAGGCGGTTTTTTCGTTAATGCCATGCAAAAAAATGTCTGCTGCACAGCCGCTTTTTTTTGCTTCGCTCATTACATTATATCTTGCATTAACGGCATTTTCAAGAAAATAGTAAACGTCTTGACGAACAGACACAGACATGGTACGATAACATACGCATAAAAAGATATATAGTATATAGATCGCAAATAAAACACAATATATGGTATATAAACATAAAAACATAAAGGAAAGGTGACGGAATGGACTGCAGTAAGATAAAAGTCGTAAAAAAAGATGGTACAAAAGAAGAGTTTAATGTGAAAAAGGTACTTGCTGCCATTAGTAAATCAGCAGAAAGAGCCATGATCACATTTTCAAGGGCAGAGAAGAACTTTATCTGCGAATTTGTGGAAGAGAAGGCAGAGGAGATGGATCAGGAGCTGATTCCTATTGCCCAGATGCACAACATTGTGGAAGGCGCTCTGGATAAGGTCAATCCTCTGGTTGCCAAAAGTTACCGGGATTACCGGAATTATAAACAGGATTTTGTGCGGATGCTGGATGATGTATACAAGAAAAGTCAGTCCATTATGTATATCGGGGATAAGGAAAACAGCAATACAGACAGTGCCCTGGTTTCTACCAAGCGCAGCCTGATCTTTAATGAGCTGAATAAATCTCTTTACCAGAAGTTTTTTATGACAGTAGAAGAGTTGCAGGCATGCAGAGAAGGTTATATTTACATTCATGATATGTCTGCAAGAAGAGATACTATGAACTGCTGTCTCTTTGATGTGAAAGCTGTCCTTACCGGTGGCTTTGAAATGGGAAATCTATGGTACAATGAGCCCAAAACACTGGATGTTGCCTTTGACGTTATCGGAGATATTGTTTTAAGCGCAGCCAGCCAGCAGTATGGCGGTTTTACAGTGCCAAGTGTGGAAAATATCCTGGCGCCTTATGCAGAGAAATCTTATGCAAAATATCTGGAAAAATACAGAATGCTGGAGCTGCCTGAAGAAAAAGTAGAAGAGGTTGCCCTGGCTGATGTGCAAAGAGACATGGAACAGGGCTTCCAGGGTTGGGAATATAAGTTTAATTCTGTTTCCTCCAGCCGCGGCGATTATCCCTTTATCACCATGACTGCAGGTACAGGAACCAGCCGTTTTGCGAAAATGGCTACCATGACTATGCTGAAGGTACGAAAAGGCGGTCAGGGAAAAGCAGGCCATAAAAAGCCGGTACTGTTCCCTAAAGTGGTATTTCTCTATGATGAGAAACTGCATGGACCAGGCGGTGAGTTAGAAGATGTATTTGAAGCAGGCATTGACTGTTCCAGCAAGACTATGTATCCGGACTGGCTTTCCCTTACAGGAAAAGGTTATATTGCCAGCATGTATAAAAAATACGGAAAGATCATTTCACCAATGGGCTGCCGTGCGTTCCTGTCTCCATGGTATGAAAGAGGGGGCATGCATCCGGCTGATGAAAAAGATGTGCCTGTATTTGAAGGGCGTTTTAATATTGGTGTAGTCAGTCTTCACCTTCCTATGATATTAGCTAAATCAAGACAGGAAGGCCGGGATTTTTATGAAGTCTTAGATTACTATCTGGAACTGATCCGCAAGATCCACATCCGTACGTATGCATATCTGGGTGAAATGAAGGCATCTACCAATCCTCTGGCATACTGTGAAGGGGGATTTTACGGCGGTCATTTAGGACTTCATGATAAGATCAAACCATTATTGAAAACGGCCACTGCTTCTTTTGGGATCACTGCTTTTAATGAGCTGCAGCAATTATATAATAAGAAATCCCTGGTAGAGGATGGACAGTTTGCACTGGAGGTTCTGGAGCATATTAATAAAAAAATCGATGATTTCAAGGAAGAGGACGGCAATCTTTATGCCATTTACGCTACACCGGCAGAGAACCTTTGCGGTCTTCAGGTAAAGCAGTTCCGTAAGAAATACGGCATCATCGAAAACGTGTCTGACAGAGAATATGTAAGTAACGGCTTCCACTGCCACGTAACCGAAGATATTACCCCGATCCAGAAGCAGGATCTGGAATACCGTTTCTGGGAATTAAGCAACGGCGGTAAGATCCAGTATGTAAAATACCCGGTAAGCTACAACAAAGAGGCAATCCGCACATTAGTCCGCAGAGCCATGAGAATGGGATTTTACGAAGGCGTAAACCTGTCACTGGCGTATTGCGATGACTGCGGTCACGAAGAGCTGGAAATGGACGTATGCCCGGTCTGCGGCAGCAAAAACCTGACTAAGATCGACCGGATGAATGGATATTTAAGCTATTCAAGGGTAAAAGGCGATACAAGATTAAATGAAGCCAAGATGGCCGAGATAGCTGAACGAGTAAGCATGTAAAAGCAAAGAGGAAAAACAAGCGCCGCTTTAAAGCGGCATTTGTTTTTCCTTTGCTTTTAACGAACGATCCGTCTGCGATAGCAGACAGTGGAGCGCGTCAGCGTGGGAATCGTGAGTGGACGGAATTTATTCCTTTGCTGGACAGTTTCCATCAGTGTCTTTATACATCAGATCCTGTATACAAAAAAGACATTCAATTTTTATTCTTTTTCTTTCTTCTTCCGCTTCTTTCTGTAAGACCCATCCACCAGACCTTCCAGATAAGCTTCTGCCCTCAGCCGGTTAGAAGGGCCAAGCTGATTGTACAGATTCAGCACATATTCCTGTTGTTTGCTTAAAACAGCCTGACTGCCCTCTGTGCTGTAAAATTCGCTCATGGAGATACCAAAAACCTGGCATATATGACGGATAGTAGGAATACTGGGCACAGTGGTTCGGCGGAAAAGATTTCCTATGCTGTTTGGGGAAATTTCCATTTCCTTTGCAAGGCGGTAGTGGCTCCATCCACGATCATTACACAGCTCCTCTATGCGATCCAGTTCAAAACTCATAATCCATATGCTTTTTGCAGCCTTGGCTTTCAAAAAAGCTTCTCCTTCTGTCGTGTATAAATATATTCCTATTTTATCCCAGTTAAGTTAAAAACATTAGCTTGAAAATACGTGTATAAAATATGAATTATATAGTTCATAAGAGACTAGAAAAAAGAGAATGGAAAAATATGATTTCTGGTATTGGCAAGGAAAATCAAGTGGAAAATTCCCATAGATTATGATAAACTGATACAAGCAGTATACATTGAAAAGCGTGCAAAGCAGCAGTAAAGCCTGCAAATGAAAAATGGAGGCGGGACAGATGAAAAAGTTTTTAGAAGATTTTAAAAAGTTTGCCTTAAAGGGAAACATGATCGACCTGGCTGTAGGTATGATCATTGGCAGTGCATTTACATCTATAGTCAGTTCACTGGTCAATGATATTTTTATGCCGGTACTGAGTATTTTTACTGGAAAAATTGATTTTTCAAACATGTTCATTGCTCTTGATGGAAACAAATATCCTACACTGGCAGCAGCCAATGAAGTGACAGCAACTATTAATTACGGTGCATTTATCACGCAGACGATCAACTTTATACTGATGGCTTTTGTTGTATTTATGGTTATCAAAGGAATCAACAAACTGGAAAAAATTGGAAAAGCTCCGGAAGCACCAAAGGCACCTACAGAGAAAGAGTGTCCTTATTGCAAGAGCATGATCCCAATTAAAGCAGTTCGTTGTCCACACTGTACATCTGAACTGGAGAAATAAAATATGCGTTACCACAACATAACGAAAGACGATATGCTTAACGGAGAGGGGCTGCGGACTGTGCTTTGGGTGGCAGGCTGCAGCCACAACTGTCCTCAGTGCCATAACCCTGTGACCTGGGATATAAACGGCGGTCTGGCTTTTGATGAAGCTGCCAAAGAAGAACTGTTTGAAGAATTGAAAAAGGACTATATTTCCGGTGTGACCTTCAGCGGTGGTGATCCGCTCCATGAAAAAAACAGGGAAGAGATCGGAAAACTGGCAGAAGACATACGGGAAAAATTTCCAGATAAAACTATTTGGCTGTATACCGGTTATGAATGGGAGGAGATCTGTGGTATTCCATTTCTTTCCAATATTGATGTGATCGTTGACGGAGAATTTAAAATAGAAGAAAAAGACAACAGCCTTCACTGGAAAGGCAGCGCAAACCAGCGTGTGATCGATGTGAAAGAATCCCTTAAAACAGGAAAGGTACAGCTTTACAGGAAATACTAAACTAGTACATCAAAACAAAGAACACTAAAACAAAGACTATAAAAACAAGATAACAGGAGTAATACAGAATTAATCATGGAAAGAATTGCAAAATTTTACAAAGTAAGTTATGAACAGTTTGAAGGAGATTGGAAAGATACCTTTGGCCCTATTGAAACAGAAGAAATCAGAAGAATCTACGAAGGAATCCGTCTGCCGGCCAGAGCAACTGCCGGTTCTGCCGGCTACGATCTTTACACACCAGTGGCAATGACCATCCGCCCAGGTGAGACCATAAAGATTCCTACAGGTATCCGTGTGGAAATGAACGACGGCTGGGTACTGGCTGTATTTCCAAGAAGCAGCCTGGGATTTAAGTACCGTTTACAGTTAAATAATACAGTTGGCATCATTGACAGTGACTATTTCTTCTCTGACAATGAAGGTCACATTTTCGTAAAGCTGACCAATGATACAAAGGAAGACAAGACTGTAGAACTGGCAGAAGGTGCCGGTTTTGCACAGGGGATCTTCCTGCCATTTGGCATTACAGAAGATGATGATTGCACAGAAGCAAGAAATGGCGGTTTCGGCAGTACAGACAGCAGGAAAAACTGAAGATATCATGGCAGAACTGTGAGGAATAGAAAGAAGCAGGAGAAATTATGGGAAACAGACCTGTAAACAGAAGAAGGAGAAATACCGGACGTACCGGTCATTACAGAGGAAGCAGCAGGTCAGACACCTTAAGACGGCGTAAAAGGAGAAACAGACGGCTTAAGGCAGTTTTTCTCTGGCTGGTCTGTATTGTTCTTACCGGCTTAGTTATTTTTGGAGCTGTAAAGCTGGTGGGAAAATTTGCCGGTTCCGGAAAAGACAAGTTAAGAAAAGATGGTATTGAAAAGTTAAATGCAGGGGATCCGGAAGGGGCAATAGCAGATCTGGATGCTGCTTTGGAAAAAGCTGGAAATAAATCAAATAAGCCCTCGGGATTTAATGCAGATGTGCTTTGGTACCGTGCAGAGGCAGAGCTTTTATTAAAAGATTATGAAGCTGCTTCCCACACCTATGACCTGATTGCAGAGCAGGGAGGGGATAAGATCTCCTGTCTGTATATGAAGGCAGTATGTGTAGAAAAGCTGGGAGATAAAGATTCTGCTGTTTCTTATTATAGAGAAGCATTAGGACAGGAAAAAGAAGGAAGTCGCTCTGCCGGTTTTGAGGAAGCTCTTATAGCAGCAGGTTCTGCCTGTGTAAATGGGCAGGATTTTGACACAGCAAAAAGTCTTTATGAAGAGGCATTAAACAGTGGGAAAACGGGAGAAAAACTGGACAGCAGGATCTATAACCAGCTGGGGTTATGCCAGATGGCTGAAGAGGACTATAACACAGCTGCTGATTCGTTTGATAAGGGATATAATGCACTGATCACCGGATATAAGGCTGGAACAGGGGCAGAGTTAGACCAGGCAGCAGCTGCTGTTCCACAGGAGGATATCCAGGGAATGACACTTTTAAAAGAGCTGGCTTATAACAAGGCAGTATGTCTGGAATACAGTGGACAGTACCGCGCAGCCCAGGCAGAGTTTGAACATTACATTTCTGTATTTGGTGCAGATGAAAATGCCCAGCATGAGATCGACTTTTTAAAGACCAGACAGGAGGAATCATAAACCGGTGATTGATTTAAGTAAACTGGAAGAACGGGTCATACTGGCAGCGGTAAGCACCAGTGAGACAGATCAGGCAGAAAGCTCTCTGGATGAGTTAAAAGAACTGGCAGATACTGCCGGGGCAAAGACTGTAGGCCGGGTGATCCAGAACCGGGAAAGCATTCATCCAGGAACCTATCTGGGAAAGGGAAAGCTTCAGGAACTGCGGGAAATGCTTTATGAAACAGGAGCTACCGGCGTGATCTGTGACGATGAGCTTTCACCGGCCCAGCTTAAAAATCTGGAAGATGTCCTGGATACAAAGGTCATGGACCGTACCATGGTTATTTTAGACATTTTTGCATCCAGAGCCAATACAAGAGAGGGAAAAATCCAGGTAGAACTGGCTCAGCTGAAATACCGGGCCATTCGTCTGGTAGGAATGCGTTCCTCGCTTTCAAGACTGGGTGGTGGTATCGGTACAAGAGGACCAGGTGAGAAAAAGCTGGAGACAGACCGCCGCCTGATCCACCAGCGCATTGGACAGTTAAAGAAAGAACTGGAAGATGTGAAACGCCACCGTGAGGTTACAAGACAGCAGCGTGGAAAAGACTATGCATTGACTGCTGCCATTGTAGGCTATACAAATGCAGGAAAATCCACGTTATTAAATCGTCTGACAGGTGCCGGGATTTTAGCAGAAGATAAGCTGTTTGCCACACTGGATCCAACTACCAGAAGCTTTACACTGGCAGACGGACAGCAGATTTTACTGACAGATACAGTTGGATTTATTAACAAACTGCCTCATCATCTGGTAGAGGCATTTAAAAGTACTCTGGAAGAGGCGCGTTACTGCGATATCGTCCTTAATGTAGTGGACTGTTCTGATCCCCAGATGGACATGCATATGCATGTGGTCAAAGAGACGCTACGGGAACTGGGAATTACAGATAAGACTGTTGTTACAGTATTTAATAAAACAGATAAACTGGAAGAAAGTGGTCTGCCCATTCCAAGGGATTTTTCTGCAGATTACCAGGTTCGTATTTCAGCTAAATGCGGGGATGGCTTACATGAACTGGAAGAGATCCTTGGAAATATCATTCGCAGTAGGAGAGTTTATCTGGAAAAGGTGTATCCTTATACACAGGCAGGAAAGCTGCAGAGCATACGCAAATATGGCCAGCTGCTTTCAGAAGAATATACAGAAGAAGGCATAAAAGTAACAGCCTATGTACCGGCAGAGCTGTTTGCCGGGCTGTATACTGATATACCGGAAAAATAAGGCTTGGAAGAATGAGATAAAAGGCTGCCGCAAAGAAAAATGCGGCGGCCTTTATGCACTTTCGTGCATTTACAAAGGAGAGTATAGGATAAAATCAGTACATCATCTGCGGGCTTTTAAAAGCGCTGTATCCACTGCTTTCAAAAGGGCAGAGCAGGTATAGCGGGAAGATTCCGGAAAGGTGAGATTTTCCGTGGATTGGGTGCTTAGGATCTGAGGTGCCAGTTCTTCCATAGATGGCTGCATTAATGGGTACATGGTGGAAACAGCTTCATTTAAATGTACCAGGCTTACATCTAAGATCTGGTCACTGTCAACAGTCACTTCCACATTTACCTGCTCATTTCCAAGGGTAAGGCTGGCACTGTAGAGACCGGGTATGTAGAGACCGGAGGATGTAGATGCTTCTTTTTTTGCAGGCCGGAACATGATAAAGCACAGGATGAGCAAAAGGAGGGCAAGACCAATAAAAATGCCCGTGTAGATAACCTCTTTCATCCGCAGCACAACGATCTTTGTCTTTGAACTCATAGGGAAGACCTCTGGGGGAATTTGTTACATCATATGAAAGGAAAGGTAAAAATATGTCATTGCAGTTTATTGCAGGAGGCAGCGGCTCCGGAAAAACAAGATATCTTTATGAAAAGGTGATAAAAGAGTCACAGGAGCATCCGGAAATACAGTATCTTTTTATTGTACCGGAACAATATACCATGCAGACCCAGAAGGAGCTGGTGCGCCTGCATCCCAGACACGGCCTTTTAAATATTGATGTTTTAAGCTTTAAACGTCTGGCTTACCGGGTATTTGAGGATCTGGGAGTGCAGCTTCCGGCGGTCCTTGACGATATGGGTAAATCCATGGTCATCCGAAAAGTAGCTGGAAAGCTTAAAAAGGATTTAAATCTCTACGGCGGACATTTAGAACAGCCTGGCTTTATCAGCCAGTTAAAATCCCAGATATCAGAACTGAGCCAGTATGGTGTCAGTGTGGAAGATCTGGAAATGGTGGAAGAAGAGACGGACAGAACCCTTTTAAAAGAAAAACTGGGAGATTTAAAGAATATTTATAAAGGCTTTAAAGATTATATAGAGTCCCATTACATTACCGCAGAGGAAATCCTGGATATTTTGTGCAGGAAACTGCCTCAGTGGGAGCCATTAAAAAGCAGCGTCATTCTGTTGGATGGTTATACTGGCTTTACACCTGTGCAGTACCGTCTGGTCCAGTTGTTCATGATCCATGCAAGAGAGGTTTTATGCTGTATTAGCGCAGACCAAAGGGAAATGCTGTATAAAGAATGCAGTATGCAGCACTTATTCTACATGGGCCGTCATACAGTGTGCAGATTGAAGAAAATGGCAGAGGAGCACCACATCCCGGTAGAAAAAGAGGTGTGGTGTGATCACCGGCCGGCCTGGCGTTTTAAAGACAGTCCGGAGCTGGATTTTCTGGAACAGAATCTGTACCGGTATAGTGGGAAGATCTGGGAAAAACAGCCGGGAAATATCCTGATCTACAGAGGAAAAAATCCGGCAGAAGAAACTGCCTTTGTATGCAGCTGTATTAATGAGAAGGTACAGAAAGAGGGACTGCGTTACCGGGATATGGCGGTAGTTACAGGAGATCTGGCTTCCTATGGAAAAGAGATCGCCCACCGGTTTGATGAGGCGGGTATTCCTTATTTTTTAGATGATAAGAAAAGCATTCTGGAAAATCCTTTTATTGAGCTTATAAGAGCAGCTTTGGATGCAGTAAAGGAATGCTCCTATGAAAGCATTTTCCGGTATTTAAAAACAGGCTTTGTATATGATGAGCAGTATAGCCCAGATGAGGCGCAGGTGCTGACAGACCGCATGGAAAATTATGCAAGGGCTTTGGGGATAAGAGGCTGGAAAAACTGGGATATGACCTGGGAGAAGCCATGCAGAGGCGGCGAGAGGCTGAATTTAGAAGAACTGAACCAGTATCGTATATGGGTGTTAGAGCCTTTAAAAACACTGCGCCGGGCATTTAAAGAAGAAAACGCCACGATTTCTTCTGTTACTGCGGTTTTGCGCCAGACCCTTGAGACTATGAAACTGGAGGAAAAGCTGGAAAGCTTCAGTGCTTATTTCCTGGAACGGAAAGAACCGGGAGACGAGAACAGGGCAAGAGAATACAGTCAGGTCTATGAACGGGTCATGGAACTGTTAGAACGGTTAGAGGGTCTTTTAGGGGAAGAAAAGGCAGATATGAAAAACTATATCCAGATCCTGGATGCTGGTTTTGAAGAAATAAAGATCGGTGTGCTTCCTGCAACTGCGGATCAGGTGATGATCGGTGATATTACCCGAAGCCGTCTGGAATCTGTAAAGGTATTGTTTTTTACAGGTGTCAATGAAGGCATTGTACCACAGAGGAAAGCAGGGGGAAGCCTGTTAAATGACGGGGACCGTGAGGTATTTAAGAGCCTGCACATGGAACTGGCTCCTACTGCAAGAGAAGAGGGCTGTATCCAGAAATTTTACCTTTATCTTATGCTTTCCAAGCCCTCAGATCAATTGGTGATCACTTATGCAGCTATGAACGGTCAGGGAAAAAGCAGCCATCCGTCCAGTCTTGTAGGTGAGATACGGAAACTGTTCCCAAAACTGGTGCAGAAGGAAGAAACATCCATAGAACATCAGGTTTGGACGTGCAGAGACGGCTTGCAGCAGCTGATCGCAGGCTTTCAGGAAGCAGGGGATAAAAATCTGGATCAGTTAAGGGAAGTCCAGGGAGGATTTCTGGAATTATTCCGTCATTTTTATGGAAAAGAAGAGTATAAAAAGCTGGTAGAAAAGCTGACAGATGCCGCTTTTTTTGTCTATGAAGATAAGGGGATCGGACGTGCGGCAGCCAGGGCACTCTATGGTCAGAACCTTCAGGGAAGCGTTACAAGGCTGGAGCAGTTTGCAGCCTGCGCTTATGCCCATTTCTTAAAATACGGTCTTGAATTAATGGAACGTCAGGAATACCAGTTAGAGGCAGTAGATATGGGAAATCTCTTTCATCAGTCTTTGGACCAGTGCTTTGAGGTGATACATGAAAATGGTATGGACTGGAGCAATATTACAGAGGAAGAGCGGAAGAAACTGGTAAAAAAATGTGTAGATCAGGTAACGGCTCAGTATGGAAATACCATTATGTCCAGTTCAGCCAGAAATACTTATCTGGCAAAGCGTGTGGAGCGTATTACTGACCGTACTATATGGGCGCTGGCAGAACAGGTAAAAAAAGGAGATTTTGTTCCGTCCGGTTTTGAGGTGTCTTTTTCTGCTGTTGATAATTTAAAGGCAATGAAGATACGTCTGTCAGGGGACGAGGAACGGCTGCGAAAAGGCCGGATCGACCGTTTGGACCTGTGTGAAGATGAGAAGCATGTATATGTAAAGATCATTGATTATAAGTCAGGAAATACGTCATTTGACCTGGCGGCATTGTACTATGGCCTGCAGCTGCAGCTGGTGGTATATATGGATGCAGCCCTGGAAATGGAAGAGCGGAAGCATCCAGGTAAAACAGCAGTCCCAGCGGGGATCTTCTACTATAATATTAAAGATCCAATGGTAAAAAAAGAAGGGGAAATGACCACGGAGGAGATTGAAAAGCAGATCTTAAAACAGCTGCGCATGAACGGTCTGGTAAACAGTGACTTAGAGGTCATCCATCACCTGGACCGTGAAATACAGAAGGAGTCAGACGTAATACCTGTTGCAATAAAAGATGGCTACGTTCAGGAGGCAAAATCCAGTGTAGCAGGACAAAAGCGCTTTGACGTTCTGCGCCATTATGTAGGCGGGCGGTTAAAACGTTCCGGTCAATCTATTTTAAATGGGGAAAACGGACTTCTCCCTTACAAAGATGGGGACAGGACCGCCTGCGATTACTGCCCCTATCATGCAGTCTGCGGTTTCGATACAAAAACAGCGGGATACGGCTTTAAGCGGCTGCGCTCTATGAAACCGGAAGAAGTATGGCAGGAGATTGAAGATAATTGCTGTATGAAAACGGATAAAAATAAGAAAGGGGATGAATAAGAGATGAAATGGACAGAGAAACAGCAGCAGGTTATAGACAGCCGCAACAGGAACCTGTTAGTATCTGCAGCAGCAGGAAGTGGAAAAACAGCTGTACTGGTAGAACGCATTATCTCTATGATCAGTGAAGGTCCTTCTCCCTTAAATATTGATCAGCTTCTGGTAATGACATTTACCAATGCGGCAGCTTCTGAAATGCGGGAGCGTATTGGGGCGGCAGTGGAAAAAAAGTTAAAGGAAGATCCGGGAAATGAACATCTTTGGCTGCAGGCGGCGCTGATCCCACAGGCCCAGATCATGACTATTGACAGCTTCTGTCTGGATCTGATCCGGAATCATTATAATACACTGGATATTGATCCGGCATTCCGCATTGGGGACGAAGGAGAGCTGACCCTTTTAAAAGGGGATGTAATGGAACAGGTATTAGAAAGCTGCTATGAGGAAGCAGATGATAGTTTTATCCAGTTTTCTGAGCAGTTTGGCAGCGGAAAGTCTGATAAGGCAATGGAAGATGTGATCTTACAGGCATGGCAGTTTTCACAGAGCCACCCATGGCCGGATGAATGGCTTTTTAAGTGCAGGCAGCAGATGGAGGAAGAAGCAGCAGGAAATCTGGATTCCAGCGTGTGGATGCAGTTTTTATTAAAAGATGTGAGTATTCAGATGGAAGAACTGGCAGCACAGGCAGAGGAAGCGTTAGAAATGGCAAGAGAGGAAAACGGGCCTCTGGTGTATGAACCTATGCTGATGAATGATGTAAGCCGGTTAAAGAAGGTAAAAGAGGCAGCTGATACAGGTTCTTTTGAAGCTTTTTACCAGGCTGTAAACGACCTGACCTTTGACCGTCTGGCAGCAGCCAGAAGCAAGGACATTGACCCGGATAAGAAGACATTTGTAAGCGAGACCCGTACCAGAGTGAAAAAAGCAGCGGAAAAATGCAGGGATACTTATGGAAGTCAGTCGCAGGCAGAGGCGGCACAGGGAATACGCAATACGAAAACAGTAATAAGTGTTTTGTTAGATATGGTAAAGCAGTTTGATACTGCTTATACAGAGGCCAAAAGAGAGAGGAATGTGCTGGATTTTAATGATCTGGAGCATCTGGCATTAAAGGTACTGGTAGAGAAAGCGGAAGATACGGAAGATACGGCAGGTACAGAGTGTGGCAATATGGGGGAAAAGGATGATAGTGTCAAAAATCAGGAAAAAGACATTTTACGTCCGTCTGCAGCCGCTAAAGAGTTAAGTGGACAGTATGAAGAGATACTGGTAGATGAATACCAGGACAGTAACCTTGTACAGGAAACATTGATCCGCAGCATTTCCAGAGAACGGCTGGGGCAGCCTAATGTATTTATGGTAGGTGATGTAAAACAGAGCATTTACCGTTTCCGTCTGGCAAGACCAGAGCTGTTTATGGAAAAATATGATACGTATAGCCGGGAAGAAAGCAGTTACCAGATGATCGAACTGCAGCAGAACTTCCGAAGCCGGGCCAGTGTACTTACCTGTATTAATGACATTTTCTACCAGATCATGACCAAAAATCTGGGCGGTATCCGCTATACCAGGGAAACAGCCCTGTATCCTGGAGCAGAATTTGAAAAAACAGATAAAAGATCAGGAATCCCGGTACAGCTTTTAGTGGCGGACACAGGTTCAGAAGCTTTTAAACAGCTGGACGAAGACGCAGCAGATTATACAGCCAGAGAGCTGGAAGCAAAAATGATCGCAGAGCAGATCAAAAGTTTTACAGATGAGAAAAACGGGCTGTATGTGTGGGATAAAGATCAGCAGGCTTACAGGAAAGCCTGCTATAAAGATATGGTCATATTGCTGCGGAGTATGAGCGGCTGGTCAGAGGTGTTTGTAAATATACTTATGAATGAAGGGATTCCGGCTGTTGCCCAGACGAGGACAGGTTATTTTGCCACCACGGAGGTGGAAACTGTGCTGAGTCTGCTGTCCGTGATCGATAATCCTATGCAGGACATTCCTATGGCAGCAGTTTTGCGTTCCCCGATGATTGGGATGAATGATAATGAAATGGCATGGATGATGGCAGCTTATAAGCGCTATACAGAAAAGAACCAGGACAGAGGTGTATATGCAGCCTGGAAGCTGTGGGAAGAATGCAGATGCAGGAAGATGGATGAAAATACAGCTGAAAATAGTTCAAAAAATAAGACCCAGGAAATATCCGGCGTGGAATCCGATCATAAAAATGAAATCCAGGTTGGCCGTGTAGAAGTTCCTGAAACAATAGCCTATGCTATCTGGAAAAAACTGGGAATATTTGCAGAGCTCACAGATGAACTGCGTCAGGATGCCAGATATCTGCCTGTTTATGAACTGCTGTATCAGATCTACCGGAAAACAGGCTATTATGATTATGTTTCCTCTATGCCGGCTGGTGAGACCCGCAGGGCGAATCTGGACATGCTGGCAGAGAAGGCGGCAGCCTATGCTTCCACCAGCTACAGAGGTCTGTTCCATTTTGTAAGATACATTGAAAAGCTGAAAAAATATGATACAGATTTCGGGGAAGCATCACCGGGAGATGAAGGAAATTCAGTGCGTATTATGAGCATCCATAAAAGCAAAGGTCTGGAATTTCCAGTTGTATTTCTAGCCGGAATGGGAAAGAAATTTAATAAGCAGGATGCTTATGGGCAATTGCTTCTGGATGCAGATCTGGGGGCAGCTGCAGATGAAATGGACTTAAATCTGCGGACCAAAGCCCCGACCCTGAAAAAACTGGCTATTAAGCGGCGTATGGAGCTGGAATCCATGGGAGAGGAACTAAGGGTACTCTATGTTGCCATGACCCGTGCAAAAGAGGTTCTTGTAATGACAGGAACAGACCGTTCCCTGGAAAATAAGCTGGAAAAATGGTCACAGCTGTCATTAACAGATGGCCAGATCCCATATACCATCCTTTCATCGGCAGGCTCATTTTTAGACTGGGTACTTATGGCCAGACCAGCTGTACCCGCGGGACATATGAAAGTAAGGGAGATACAGCTTGACCAGTTAGTAGGACAGGAACTGAAACGTCAGATGGAAAGGCAAAATGCAAAAGAAGAGCTGCTGAACCTGGATACCAGTCAGGTTTATGATAAGAAAATGAATAAACAGCTGGAAGCAGCGTTAAATTATGCTTATCCATATGCAGATGATACGAAGCTGTATACCCAGATGTCTGTATCAGAACTGAAAAAGCAGAGCCAGATCGGACGAGAAGAGGAAGACATGGGAACCTGGCGGGAAAGCATGTGGAAAATGGAAAACGGTCATGATGGAAGGCTGGAACATGGAACACAAAGTGAGGAATCTGAAAATAGCAGTACAGACGACAAAGCAGAAAAAAATGGTAGGAAGGGTGCATTCAGGGGAACTGCCTATCATCGTGTATTGGAATGTCTGGATCTGACAGCTGTCAGTGATCAGAAAAAGCTGGAATCTAGCTTATTAGACCTGTACCAGCGGGGATTCCTTACAGAAGAAGCCTATGAGTCTATTTTTATATGGGATATCTGGAAATTTCTGGAAAGCTCTTTAGGACGCCGGATGGCATTAGCCCAAAAAGAAGGAAAGCTTCACAGAGAACGTCAGTTTATGATCGGTATTCCGGCCAGTGAAATGCAAAATGGCCCAAAATCTGAGGAACTGGTGCTGATACAGGGAGTAATTGATGCCTATATTGAAGAAGAGGACGGATTTATCCTGATCGACTATAAAACAGATCGTGTGCCTAAAGAGGAAGAAGCTGGGGAAAAGCTGTTAAAAGAAAGATATCAGGTACAGTTAGATTATTATGGAAGGGCACTGACCCAGCTTACAGGCAAAAGGGTAAAAGAAAAGTGGATCTACTCCTTTGGATTGAGGAAAGCAGTCCAGTTAAAATGATGCCTACTTGGATACTATACCACTCACTTGTCTGCGAATTTGATTGCACAGGTCTAAATGCCTCAGAGTAGCCCAGATTCAAAAGGACGCATGAAAAAACGAGAGTTTTTTCATGCGTCCTTTTGCTTATGGTTATAATAATAGTTATATTACACCACTTTACAACTTTATAAATGATAGACTTGTTGATGAATCAGCTGTTTTAAGGTCTTTGTCATAGCATTTGATTTTATATGTGTTTCGATATTTTTCACGAAAGTGGAAAAAAATATCTGACTGCGAATGCCCTGACTTAATTCAAAACGAAACTCCTGTACGCTTTTTGTACGGTACTCAGAAAAATGTTCGTTCTGATAGGGCAGAATCTTCATGGCACAGTAACTGATGTTGATCAGATTAACCAGCATTTCAATCCCTTTGCAGCTTCGCACCATATAGTTGCAAAAAGACCAGAACGTTTTCTGTTCACAATAGCTTGTTTCAATATTCCAGCGAAACGAATATAGCAACAGTGGAATGTATTTCATACGGTCACTTCCGGTCTGGTTCAATGGTGCTTTTTCCTGCCATGCACAGAAAATCTGTAGATCTTCCGGGAAAATGGTACTGAAAAACAGTCGTTTTGTACCATGTTCTTTTTCTGTGGCAGTGACATAGGCAAGGATTTCCCTGTTGCCGAAGATCTTAGCGAGAACCCGGCGGACACCGGTATAATAATCACCGATCTTTTCATTGGAAAACGTAAAATCTGTTTCAACAGAAAGACGTTTTCCATGTTTGGCAGGACGTCCCCGATGACCGGTCTGTGCAGGTGCAAGATCATACATGACAGAATCAATCCTTGCATTGCTAATCAGATCCAGATCCGGATATTCATCAATGATGGATACCAGGTTCTGTTTTGTATACCAACTGTCACAAAGGATGACGACATGATCTTTGCTGTGAAATTCAGGCATAACCTGCCGGATCATGGAGGCTGCCAGTTCCAGTTTAGACTCTTTTTTCTGCCACATACGATAACCAAGAGGAACGGAAAGATAAAATACTTTATCCCCATTCCAGACAGGTACGCAGAGCATGACACTCACAAAGCAGTGTCCATTCAGATAGTTGGAACCGTTGTGTGCGGCATGGTCAAACAGTTTTGAAACATTTTCAAATTTTGTGCCAAATTTAGATACCATCGTATCATCCACACACAGAAATACAGGCTGCGTCTGCAATGAATCCGGTATCAGCTTCAAAGCAATCCTGACAGTGGTATTCATAAATCTGGAATAATCAACCTTTGCATAGGAACATGCATAATAAAATACATTCAGTGATTTCTCCGTTATTCCGGATAAAAAATGCTGATACCGAAACCGGATGGAATGTGCGGATTCTGAGGTCAATATGGATAATATCAGCAGAAATAAGGTATCTGCTGTCGGAACAGAAAAAGTTTCAAAATAAATCAAAAAATATTGATGAAGTCTACCAATCAGTGTTTTTCCGTTGTATAATTTTTTTGTCGTACAGGGTCACTTTCCTTTGTAATGTTTTGTGCCAAATTCATTATACATCAGAAAGTCCTGTACGATATTTTTTTATGAAAAAGTGGTAAAGTGGTGTAAAACCAATATATGGGGGTGTGGCATGGAGAAGCTGATATTTTCACTGGTACTGGTCCTTACGGCAGGTATTATCTCCCTGATCACAGGCAGAAATAAGCGGCAGTTAAACAGGATTCCGGAAGGAATGGCTATTTTGTGCCAGCCACCGGGAAAGAGATATGTGCTGTATGCCATGGGGGTACTGGTATTTCTGTTTGTCATGTTTTTTACGGTTCTTTTTATCATGAACGGAGCGCCGGAAAATGCCAGGTTTATGTGGGGACTGTGCGTGGCAATGGCAGTATTGCTGCTGTTTGTTACCATATTGGCGGGTAATATCATGGCCAGAGACTGTGTGTATTTCGATGATGAAAAGATCCAGATAGAAAAAGCGTTCAAAAAGCCAAAGGTCTACAAATGGAGCGAGATCCGAAAAGTAGACGGCGATTTTGACAATTGGATCAATCTGTATCTGGGTGACGGGACAAAGGTTCTTACAGCGGGACTGGCCCAGGTGAATTACCGGCTGTTTCGCAATGCAGTCAAGGTACAATGCTCCGGAGCTGTTGCAGGATATTATCAGGAGAAAGCCTATGAACATCCACAGAAATGTATTTTGCGGTATGGTCCGGAAAATTTTCTTCTGGCAGGTCTTGGAATTGTGATCTTTCTGCTATATGTGGCAATCCTGGCAACGGGAGATGTCGTTGCTCTGCGGGATATATTCCTGGAAAGTGATCCTTCTAAATGGTTTTCCATCTGGTTTGCGCCAGTGTGCGGAGTGGCAAGCTTCGTTGCTCTGTTTATATTGGTGAATACCAGTGTGCGGTACTCCAGGGAAAGTATGGTCTTCAAATATCCTTTGCGAAGAAAGCATGAAATCTGCTGGAGAAATATAAAAAAGGCGGAACTGACCATGTTAAGGAAAGAAGGAAAAGCACACTGGAAAGAACTGCGGGTCTATACAGAGGAGAGAATGTATAAGATTAATCTGGGTGTATTAACCTATGGAAAAGATGATTTTATGACAGAGCTTTTTAAAATGATCAAAAGGTATGATATTCCCTGTACGGCGAAGTGAAATAAAGTTCTAAATTATAAACTATTTAATATTTTCCTGACATTAAAAGCTCTATGATAGGGGTATGAAACAACTTTTGCAAATGGTGATGATATTGTACGTTTACAAAAAAATTAGGCTGATAAAAATTTGTAATGTATGTTTTTACTTAATTTAAAAGATGTATGCGTATAAAAACATTGCAATATTTACAAAGGTTTAATATTGGATACATGATGTGAACATCACAATGATCTCTCGGAATCTTGAGTGATCCTGCCAGCAAAACTCTGGCATTGAACTTTGACAAGTAAATATTATTCTTGAACGTAAAAATGAGCGCAAGAAATAAACATAACTGTCGCTATGTTTCAAAAAATGAGATATAATAATCTACAGGATTATGCTACATCCAAAATCATTTTTTTCAGGGTTGATTCAGGTGGCAAATCCCATGCATCCAGATGCTGTAACATCAGGATGTGATAGAGACGGCAGTACCACATCTTAGTTGAGCGGTGTCTGCCGTCTTCTAATTTAAAGCCTAATTTCTCGCGTTTGTTAGAACGCTCAGCAGAAGTCCTTGCATTGTATTCCAGTTTCCATTCCTTACTGCTCCATGGAGGATTGTTGAATAATCTTGGATTATCTTTCATAACCAAATGAACCGTGCGTCCGTATTTTGCATCGGAGCAGGGAGTTTCGCAGGTACAGGAGATGCAGCCATTTTTATGACTGATTTTAGGGCATTTGAATTTCATTCTGCCTTTTGCAACTTCAACACCATCACGATGCATACGACATCCAGAGGGACAAACAGGGACGCCATCTTTATCAATCGTAAAGTCATTTTTATAAACAGGAGTATATAGAAGATACCTTACTTATTTTCAGGATTGAGACCTGAAGATGGGTAAGGTTTTTCTTTTTGGTCTTTTTCAAACAAGATAGGATTTTGATATAGCCTTTAAAGTATAATTGCGTTTAAGATAAATATGGTTTAAATAAAGATAATTTAGGCGAAATAGAAGATATGCTGAAATTTTTTACAATATTGGCGGGATAATCATGGCTATAAAATTTACTTCTGTTAAATGTCCGGAATGTGGAGCTGCATTACCAATTGAGGAAGGAAGAAAACAAATGTCTTGCTCTTATTGAGGGAGCAAAATTATTATGACAAATGAAAATGAGTATATTCATCGGTTTGCTGATGAAGCTGAAGTCAAACGTGCTGAAACGGAACGAATAATACAGTTGAAAAAAATGGAAGCTGTTGAAAAAGAGCATGATGAGCTTGCGCGGATTAAGAAAACGAAAGAGAAGATGACGATAGCTTTTGGAGCATTGGCGGTAATTTTTATAGGAGTTGGAGCGACTACGCCGGGGATAATATGTTGTCTTATTATATGATGTGAGTGTCAAAAGTAAATTTTGCCACTCACTGATGTAACCGGATTGCTCCATTGCTATGCAATTCCCGCAATCCTCGAACACCTCAAACTCCCATAAAATGGCGTGTTCACACCATTTTATTTCGTTTTCGGTGTTCGGGCGTGTCAATAAGTATAAATTGCTTATTTGTGCGAGCACAAACGCAATTTATACTTTTGACACTTACATCATTATATTATTCATCTGGAAGTTTAATGGCAATAAAACGAATGAATCGAATAGTAATGATAAGATAAGGGTACCATGGGGGGGGTATCTGGATATGAAAATAAGGATTATGCATCAATTGAGTCGATGTTTAGAGGAAGTGGTTTTACAAATGTGAAATCAGTCCCGTTGTGTGATTTGACTGTTGGATTACTAAAAAAAACAGGTACGGTTGAGGCTATTACAATAAATGGAAAATCAGTAGTATCTGGAGGAAAGAAATACTCGCCAAATGTTGAGATTGTAATATCTTATCATAGTTATAGATAGAGGGGGGAGATGTAATGAAATGTCGGAAATGTGGAGCTGAATTAGATGATGGAGTGTTGTTTTGCAGGGAATGTGGAACAAAAGTGGTGTTTAATGAAAAACCAGAGAGCGTATTAGAAAATAATTCAGTTCCTGAGGATAATAAAAAAGGATAGGGAGTAAAGCTTCTAAAAATATTGGAAAAAAGGGTGACATAAAAAAACACAATAAAAACTGGAAAACGATTATATTGGTTGTGATTGTTTTAATGGCTTTGTCAAATGGAATGAGTCATTTTTCCGGAAATAAATCTGCATATGATAAGTCAAGCGATACAGTTTCAGAAGAGACTCAAATAATATCTGTTCAAGTACCAGTGGGAGAAGATGAATGTATTGGAAAGAATTATTCAGATATTGAGGAAATATTTTTAAATAAAGGTTTTACGAATATTTCTTTTGAGCAAACGGAAGATTTAAAGGCAATGGAGGCGGAAAAAGTAGGACAGGTTGAGAATGTATCTATTGATGGAAATACAGAATTTGAGAAAGATCAAATATTTCAAGTTGATGCAAAAGTAGTAATCAGTTATCATGTATATGCAAAATGCACAGTAAATGTACATATAAATTTCATCCCCAATTTGATGTTTAGGAAGGGGTTCTCACTCATGGAAAGAGTGAAGATTATCAACTGACAGTCGATCCGGGAGAGTATTTAATAGGATTTATCAGCAAGGATTCTTCTTCTGGAGGCGGGGAAACAATGGTAAAAGTTGACGGTGATAGTAATATATCCAATAAGATAGAGTGTCATAAGGATGAAATATATATTGAAGTGGAATATAAAGAGAATCTTGACGATATTGGTGAAAATGAAGTTATGATACATTCTTCAATGGCAGATTATAAGCATAATAATTATAAAGATGTTGAAGAAGAATTAAAAAAACTTGGATTTACAAACATTAAAACAAAAATTTTATATGACATTGAACTAGGATGGACAAATGAAGGAGAAACAGAAAGCGTTTCAATTAATGGTAAAGATGATTTCAAGCGAGGAGATATATTTGTTGATAGTGATGAAGTGATCATAACATATCATATGAAAGCAGAGGATGATCCTTTAAAGGAAAAAGAAGATAAAACGACTGAAAATACAGATACTAAGGCTAAAAAGAATGAGGAGGAGATACCTGAAGAAAAATTAACTGTAGATAACTGCCCTGAATTAGCAGCTATTCTTTCTAATAAAGCAGAAATGGATCCATCGTATTCCGATTTTGCTTCAAAATACAAAGGAAGAACAATTGAGTTTAATGGAAGGATTGATTATTGTTCACATTATAAAAATTATGATACGAGATTTGATTATCTTGTAAGTGCAGGTGACTATGATCCAGATCATCAGGTGGGTCCTTCTTTTAAATTTGAAAATGTAAATTATTCTGATTTGCATACAAACATGGACACGGTTAGTGTGGGATTAAATGTACGTATTATTGCTGAAGTGAGATCATATGATTCTAACAGTGGGTTATTTTATCTTAAGCCGATATCTGTAAATAAGAGATAATAAAAAATTGACACCACATATGATACCATGTATAATATAAGTAAAAGGAACAAAAGAATGTCAAAATGGGATAAATTGATAGCGCGTATATGTAACTTGTCAAAAGACCTTCGGTTTGATGAGTTACGAAAAGTAATGGAAAGAATGCACCGAGAGGTGGAAGTAGTCATTATACATTTAGAAAGCCAGGCTGTATGCCAATTACAATACCAAAGCATGAGCCAATAAAAAAAGTATATGTAGAAATGGTAAGGCAGATTGTAGAAAGTGAGGCGAAGAATGATGAAGACGCTGAATGATTATATGGCAATGTCCTATCGTATGGAAATTATAGAGGATAAAGAGGAAGGTGGTTTTGTGGTTTCGTATCCAGACTTGCCTGGTTGCATTACTTGCGGAGAAACTGTAGAAAGTGCGATAATAAATGCACTGGATGCGAAGAAAGCATGGATTGAAGCTGCGTTAGAAGAAGGGGTAGAGATTCATGAGCCAGATAGTCTGGAAGGTTATTCAGGGCAGTTTAAATTGAGAATTCCACGAAGTTTGCATAGATCATTAGCAGAGCATTCTCAAAGAGAAGGAATCAGTATGAATCAGTATTGTGTGTACCTTCTTTCAAGAAATGATGCGATATTTTCAAAATAAAGAATGCTAACCCGTTTCATGTCATTTATAATGAGCTAATAATAGTAAATAAAGTTTTTAAGTGTGAATTAAATGAAATGGATAAGGGGCTGGAGCGAAAGCATTCAGTCCCTTTCGTGCATGAGGGATCATATGAATATCAATCTGGAATACTATAAAGTATTTTATTACGTATGTCAGGAAGGAAGCCTTACGGCTGCAGCCCAGAGACTTTGCATCTCCCAGCCTGCAGTGAGCCAGGCAGTGCGTCAGCTGGAAAAAGAAGCAGGGGCAAAATTGTTTTCCCGTACTTCTAAAGGGGTACTCCTTACAAGAGAAGGGGAACTGTTATATCACTATGTAAAAGGCGGGGTAGAGCAGCTGTTAGAAGGCGGCCGGATGCTTAAAAGAATGCTGGACATGGATATGGGAGAGGTGCGTATTGGTGCCAGTGACATGACATTGCAGTTTTTCCTGCTCCCGTATCTGGAGCAGTTTCACAAAGAATATCCAAGGATAAAGGTGACAGTGACCAATGCACCAACACCGGAGACCATCCGTTGCCTGGAAGAAGGCAAAATTGATTTTGGTGTGGTGACTACACCTTTTTCAGGTCATGGAGCGATTCACAGTACAGAAGTAAAATCTATTGATAACGTGTTTATTGCAGGAAGCAGCTTTAAAGAATTGCAGGGAAGGGAGTTAGACTATTCCATTCTCTGTGACCTGCCATGTATTTTTCTGGAAAAAAATACCAGCACCCGCCTGTTCATGGATCAGTTTTTATCCCAGAAAGGCATTGAATTAAAGCCGGAATTTGAACTGGCTACCAGCGATATGATCGTGCAGTTTGCCAGGCGGAACATGGGCGTTGGCTGTGTTATGGAAGGTTTTGCAAAAGAGGCCATAGAGCGGGGAGAAGTATTTGCCCTTTCTTTTAAAGAAAAAATGCCATCACGGTCTATCTGTCTAGTAACGGGAGAGACAGGTTTAATGTCCATGGCAGGAAAAAACCTGCTAGAGCTGCTTGCAGAAAAATAAGAAGAACAGATAGCAGATACAAACGACATAAGCTGTCATTATGGCATACATAATAAATAATCACTTTACTTATAGTTCATAATATAGTAAAGTAAAAGGAGATTAATTATTTATTAATGATACCGGGCTTATGCCCCAAGGAGGAATTTACGTATGGTTAGAGCAATTGTAGGTGCTAACTGGGGAGACGAAGGAAAAGGCAAGATCACAGATATGCTTGCAAAAGAGTCTGACATTATTATCCGTTTCCAGGGCGGAAGTAATGCAGGTCATACCATTATCAATGATTATGGTAAATTTGCACTTCATCTTCTTCCGTCTGGCGTATTCTATCAGCACACTACCAGCATCATTGGAAATGGTGTTGCATTAAACATCCCATATCTGATCAAGGAGATCCAGTCTATCGTAGACAGAGGCGTTCCGAAGCCACATATCCTGGTTTCTGACAGAGCACAGATCCTGATGCCTTACCATGTACTGTTTGATACTTATGAGGAGGCTCGTCTGGCTGGTAAGTCCTTTGGCTCCACCAAGTCCGGAATTGCTCCATTCTATTCAGATAAATACGCAAAGATCGGTTTCCAGGTAAGCGAACTCTTTGATGATGAGCTGTTAAAGGAAAAGACAGAGAGAGTATGTGAGATCAAGAACGTAATGCTTGAGCATCTGTACCACAAGCCTCTGTTAGATCCAAAGGAGCTTTACGATGAGTTAGTAAGCTATCGTGAAATGATCCGTCCATATGTATGTGATGTATCTGCATATCTGCACAATGCGATCAAAGAAGGCAAGCGGATCCTGTTAGAAGGACAGCTGGGCTCTTTAAAGGATCCAGATCACGGAATCTATCCGATGGTAACTTCTTCTTCTACACTGGCTGCTTACGGTGCTATTGGCGCAGGCATCCCGCCATATGAGATCAAGGATATTACCACTGTTGTTAAGGCATATTCCAGCGCAGTTGGTGCAGGTGCATTTGTCAGCGAGATCTTCGGTGATGAAGCGGAAGAGTTAAGAAACCGTGGTGGTGATGGCGGCGAATACGGCGCTACTACCGGACGTCCAAGAAGAGTAGGCTGGTTCGATGCAGTTGCTACAAGATACGGCTGCCGTATCCAGGGCGCTACTGAAGTGGCTTTCACAGTATTAGATGTACTTGGCTACTTAGATGAGATCCCGGTTTGCATTGGCTATGAGATCGACGGCGAAGTGACCAGAGACTTCCCAACTACTGCAAAGCTTGAAAAGGCTAAACCGGTATTTACCAAGCTCCCGGGCTGGAAGACAGATATCCGCGGAATCAAGAATTACGCAGATCTCCCAGAGAACTGCCGTAAGTATATTGAGTTTGTAGAAAAAGAGATTGAAGTACCGATCACAATGGTATCTAATGGCCCAGGCCGTGATGATATTATCCTTAAATAAATGAACGGAAAAAACAGGCGTATCCGAAAGGTCAGGATACGCCTGTTTTTTAATAACATTCTATAACTCTCCCAGCTTTGCCAGGCTGCGCCACTCCTTAGGTGTGACGCCGGTATACTTTTTAAAAATAGAGATGAAATAGCTTACATCGTTGTAGCCTGCTTTGGCAGCAATATCATTGATCCGCATATCCGTAAGCCGTAAAAGCTCCATGGATTTTTTTAAACGCAGGTATAAAAGCAGTTCGCTGAAGGACTGTCCTGTATTCTTTTTGATGAGGCGGGACAGATAAGCGGCGCTGTAATTCATAGACTGGGCCAGCATATCAAGAGAAACATTCTGCTCCAGATTCTGTTCCAGATAATCAGTGATGCGTTCTGCAATCCCGCCGCCAAAAGAACTGGATCCTGTCTGGATCAGAGACTCTAACAGGGAAAGAGATTCTTTGGACAGTGTTTCCATACTTTCACAGCGGAATAAATGTTCGATAGCATCATATTCATTTTCAGAACTGTTAATATAACTTTCGGCAAAACGATATGTAAGCACAACAAGATTGATCAGCGTTTTTTTAATATAAGAAAAGTCACCGTGGGCAGACTGGAGCAGTTCATCAAAAAACTGCCGGAAGGTCTGTTGTAATTCTTGTTTCTGATTCTGAACAATACATTTCTGTATTTTCTTTTCATACATGGTCAGATTGAAAATATCATGATCCTGTTTTTTCTGTATTTCCGAATACATGATCAGGGAATTTCCACCTAAAGCGCTCCGGCAGTTAAGGGCCTGGACAGATTGCTTTTTTAACTGATGAAGCATAAAAATATCAGAACTTGGAAGGCTGATGCCAAAAGAAATATGGAATCCCAGTTCTTGCAGCGTTGTCTTCTGGAGCATTTCGCACAGGTGTAAAGAGGCAACCTCACAAAATTCAGGGGAATGCTTTACATTAAAACAAAGGATACAGCTGATAATGTCAATGCCCTGGGCAAGATAAACTTCTGGTTCCATTCCATTTAACAGCTCTTTGATCTGAGCATAGAGGGCAATATCTAAGGAACTTCCGGGAAAGTCACTTTGAGTGGAAATGACCACATAAAGAGCATCCTTAATGTTGCAGGCAGCTATTTTTTCTGAATAATCCCCAATACGTCCCTCTAACAGATCCTGGTAGATCTGCTCTGTGAGAAGAGGAGAGATGAGCTGAAGCTTTTCCTGGATGTATGTCTGCTGTCTGCGCCTGCTTTCCAGGTTATCTAAGGAATGGATACAGGAAAGGAGGGCAGATTCAATATCTTCAAGTCGGAATGGCTTTAAAAGGTACTGGCGGATTCCAAGTGATAAAGCCTGTTTGGCGTATTCAAATTCTGCATAGCCGGTTAAAAGTATGATCTCTGTTTCCGGGAATCGTTCTTTTACAGCTTTGGAAAGCTCCAGGCCGTTCATCCCCGGTATACGTATATCGCTGATCAAAATATCCACTTTTTCTGATTCCAGAGTATGCAGTGCATTTAAGCCGTTTTCTGCAAAGCAGGTCACACAACACTGGTGATCAGACCATGGAAATGTTTTTAAACTGTCAAGTACGATAGGTTCATCGTCTGCGATCATTATCTTATACATACATATTTCCTCAAAATCAAATTCTATATTGCTTTTCTTTTTCTGTCTTTTCAACATGAAGAGGCATGCGGATGATAATAGTGGTTCCTTTTCCTGGATCAGACAGGATCTTTAAGCCAAAATCTGTTCCATACAGAAGCTGGAGCCGTTTGTGGACACTGGAAAGTCCAAAGCTGCCTTTCGTGCCTGGAGGCGGATCTAAGGCCTTTTCTATCTGGGCCCGTGTCATTCCCACACCATTATCATGGATCATAAAGAGGACGGTTTCTTCCTCATCATTTAAGATCCCGCTTATTTTTATAGTACCGTTTCCATTTTTTTCTTCCAGACCATGGATAAAGGCATTTTCCACAATAGGCTGAAGAATAAGTTTGGGGATCATAACAGGCATAAGTGCCGGTTCTACAGCAATATTTGCCTGTATCTTATCCCTGAAGCGGGCTTTCTGTATCTGTATATAATCACGGATATAAGACAATTCCTGGGAAACAGTTATATAAGGATCAGTGTTTCCCATAGATGCACGCAGGAGAGAGGCCAGAGAATAGGTAGTATCAAAAATAGCATCGTTGCCTGCAAGTTTTGCCTGCCAGCAGATGGTATCTAAGGTATTATAAAGAAAATGTGGATTCGTCTGTGCCTGCAGGGAAGCATATTCTGCTTCCTTGCGCAAAAGCTCTGCCTTGTATACAGTCTGGATCAGGGAATTGATCTTCTGGATCATGTGATTAAAACCGGTATTTAAGTCGTTAAATTCATTTTTTGAAATGCCTTCTGCCAGATTAACGGAGAAATCGCCTTCTGAGGCTTTTTTCATGGCAGCTGTTACTGTATGGCTTTTTTCAGCAAAAGAGCGTGAAAGCCGGTAGGAAATAAATATGGCTACAGCAGATACTAAAAGTACGCCTGTAATAACAGAAAGAGCCAGTTTTCGTACCTGGGCATGCAGGTCAGAAACTGAAATGATTCCCAGGGATTTCCAGCCGGTCTTAGGAGAAGTAGTATAAAAATACTCATAATCCACAGAGCCAATCTTACGGTTAAACCTTCCATTTGTGTCGGCAAGAAAAGGATCAAGATTTGTAAGGAAAGAAGGATCCACTTCTTTGATATTAATAGGCTGGTTTTTGGAATCTAAGATAAGGGCAAATCCTTTCTCATCAAAATGGATATTCTTTACCAGATTG
>ENA-OQKN01000399-OQKN01000399.1-human-gut-metagenome-genome-assembly--contig:-NODE-399-length-50672-cov-18.485350_pt1 | contig 50672 bp, 48 predicted proteins | sample MGYA00242776_ERZ504794 | MGnify/ENA primary metagenome ERZ504794 (study PRJEB26092, sample SAMD00036434) | human gut metagenome | host: Homo sapiens | study: EMG produced TPA metagenomics assembly of... | reverse complement strand
AATTTCAGAAATGATATTTATGGAGATTATATCCGCTACACCCATGCATCCTGCCACTCATATGTAGTTATGGATATAGGCGGAAAAATATTGGTGGTAAATGGCGCAGATGAATCAGAAACAAAGAGAATTTATGATACGCTCGTAGAGAAATGTCAGATGAATTAGTGTGTGTTTAATTATAAAAAAGACCTTTTTGTATGTATGGTTGGTGCTGTAAGAGTACAGTTACGATGCGTGACAGGGCTGCGCGGTCGCGGGAGCGTCCAGCTCTGTCATGGCGCGGCGCACTGCAAGCTGCTCCAGCGTCCTGCCAAGGTCCTTTTCGCCGGAAAACACGCTTGTCACGAGATAGAGGGTCTTGCCGATCCTGACCTCCTTATAAGAGGCGACCGGCTCTTTGGATGTTTTTGTTCGGTGTTGCGGTCGAATCCAAACGGAGAGCGGCGGGGAGCGGCAGCCCACGGCGAAGAAGTGCGGCGGCAAGCCGCAACAGCGACACCTCCCGTACTCTTTTGTCATAGACTGATTTCCTTTCTGCTCAAATCGGATAGAAATGGCGAAAGGCGGTTGTTCAAAAGAGCAACCGCCTTTCCTGACGAATGAAACCGAAAAGGGGCGCGGGGCTATTTGCCCGCACCCCTAAAGGTGATCCTGTTTACTTTTCGATGATTTGCAGCGCTTCTTCCTCACGCCGCCTGATCTGCCATGTGGTCAGCGCAAGGCATCCGGCAAGAGATGTACAGAGGGAGATCCCCCACAAGCCTCACACGCTGCTGTCGCCGGTCTTTGGGATTTGCAGCCGCTTCGGGTCGATCCAGCCCATCAGACCGCCGGGAGCCTTGCCCTGCACCAGCTCATACTTCTCAATGAAGCGGTGGAGCATGGCGGCGATCTCAGCGCGGGTCGCCGTGCCCTGCGGGTCAAGCAGATTGCCGGATTTTCCCTTCACAAGGCCGCTGCCGACCGCCCATTGCATCGCCGTCTTTGCGTAATCCGTGATCTTGTCCGCGTCCTTGAACTTGTCCAGATCTCCCTTGACGGTCAGATCGTAGCCCTTGTAGTCTGCGTAGCGGTAGAAGATGGCTGCAAGCTGTTCACGGGTGATGGGATCGTCCGGGCAAAACTTGTCTTTGCCGTAGCCCGCGAAAATGCCGTTCTCCGTCGTCCAGGTGATCGCGTCAGCGTACCACTTTCCGGCCTCCACATCGGTAAAGCTGTTTTTGCCCTTCGGTACGGGGCTGCCCTCCATGCGCCAGAGAATGGTCGCCATCATGCCGCGCATCGCCGTCCCATGCGGACTGAACAGGGTCTTGCTCGTACCGAGCATCAATCCGTTTTCGTAGACGAACATCACATCGCCGTAGAACCAGTCCTTTTCAGAAATATCGGTAAAGGGATTCACGCCTGTGCCCGGATTTTCGTCCATTCGCCAGCCTGCATACACGGTCATATCCTTCGTCAGACAAACACCGGAAACCTTGTTCGTCAGGCTGCGTTCGCTGTACCAGCCGATAAAGGCATGTCCACGCCAGGTCGGGACGTACTTTGTCAGGTCAATGTAGGTATTGTACGTTCCCTGCACGCTGGGAATATCACTGCCGCCGCCTGTTTCAAAGCGCAGCGTGTAGTACGTGACGGGTGGATTGTAGTCACCGCCACCGCCGCCGGTGTAGGTCCAGTGGGCGTAGACGGTGGCATTTGCATGGAATACGGTATCCGTCGTGATCTTTGTTCCGCCGCTCTTTTCGGTGTACCAGCCGTAGAAGCTGTAACTGCCGCTTCGGGAGGCGCTGGGCAGAGAGGTCAGCTTCCGATCGGTGGTGGTCATGCTGCCGACAGAGGGCGTACCACCGTTGCCGTCAAAGGTGACGATGAACTCGGTGGGCGCAGGAGGTGCGTCCTTCTCGAAGATGGCCTTGACATCAACATTGCCGTCCGGCATGGTGAACTTGTTGTTGGTGATTACAAGTCCTGCTGGAGATTCGACCTGCCACCCCTTGAAGTGGTAGCCGATTTGGGGCGTAGCGGTCAGGGTGATCTCCGTGCCGGCCGCAGCCTTTGCATGAGAGGCGGAAGCCGTGCCGTTTCCGTCATTACTGACGGTGACGGTGTAGGTGGTGGGGGTAATGACGCTGTTTTCCCACAGCGCCTTGATTTCGGTATCCACGAGCACGGTGTAGGAATCTCCCACCTTGTACTCCGTGCCGCCGATCTCCCAAGCCTTGAACTCCTGATCGGCGGGAGCAGTGAAGCCGCAGGCGGGCAGGATGTAAATTGTCCCTGCATTGACGGTCACGGAATCCATGCTGCCGCTGCCGCCGCCTACGTTGAAGGTGATCGTACAATCCGCAAGCGGCGTACCCTCACCCACTGTGACCTCCGCATCGGGGCTGGCAAAGTGGTTGTGATCCTCCGCATAGCGGACGAAATAATTGCCGGCAGGCAGGTTTTCAATCTCGATACCGGTGCAGGCGGTGTAGATAGTCTCGCTCTCCGCACGGTATTCCATCGTTGCATCCACGCCGGTGATCTTGCCGTCGCTGCCGCCCTCGGTAGTGGGCGCGACACCGATCAAGCCGTTAGGCGCTTCCTGCGTGGCTTTGCCGATGCTCCACGCTGCGGTCACGGCCCCAGTGCTGCCGTCCGCCCATCTGCCGGTCTTGGATGTGACGCGAACGGTGTAATCGCCTGCGTCTGTGGCGGTGTTGCCTGCGATGTCCATTGTGGCGGGATTATAACCGCTCACGGTTGCGGTATGCTCGGAGCCATTGTAGGTGTAGGCTCCGGTGACGCTGATGCTGGGCTTGCCGGGATCGGTGGGTGCAGGCGGCGCGTCCTTCTCGAAGACAGCTTTGACCTCCACATTGCTGTCCGGCATGAGGAACTTATTGTTCTCGATGGCCACGCCGCCGCTGATGACTTGCCACTCCTTGAAGTGATAGCCCTTTTTGGGCATGGCGGTCAGGGTGATCTCCGTACCAGCCACGGCCAATAAGGGAGATGCGAAAGCTATTCCGTTGCCGTCCGTTTTCACGGTGACGGTATGCTTGGTGGGTGCAAAAGGTGAATCCTCCTCGAAGATAGCTTTGATCGCCACATTGCTGTCCGGCATGGTGAACTTGTTGTTGGTGATTACAAGTCCTGCCGGAGATTCGACCTGCCACTCCTTGAAGTGATAGCCGGTGTTTGGCGTAGCAGTCAGGGTGATTTCTGTTCCGGCTGTCGCCGAGGTGGAGCTTGCAGAAGCCGTTCCGCCGCCCGCTGTGGTGATGGTGATGGTGTGCTCGGCGGCGGGGGCGTTGGTTATCGTAATAGACAGCTCCTTCTTATCGTTGCCCATGCTGTTGAGAGCTCGAACGGTAAATTGGGCGGTTCCTTCCGCAGTGGGCGTGCCGCTGATCTCGCCGGTGGTTTGTTTCAGCGTCAGACCCTTGGGCAGCTCGCCGCTGAAAAGCTCCCACAGAATGAAGCCTCCCCCATTTGCATGAAGCTGATGGTGGTACGGCGTGCCGACCGCGCCGCCGGGCAGCGTCGTGGTAGTAATCGCCGGCGCATCCTCCGAACCGAGGAGCTTCACCCGGATCGCGGCCGTTACCGCAGGGTCGGGCTGCTGATACCTGTGCTCGTCGTTAGCGTCGAATACCAGCGTGCCGGGGATGGTCTGCCAAGCCGTGGACTGCGCGTCATAGGACGATTCATCCCACGAAACCTCCATGCCAACCCTGAGACCGTCGATGGCCTCGACGACCACAATTTCTGGCAGGTTAAGCCCTGCAAAGGTCGTGCCGAGTTTTTTCTCCGTAATGGGATCCGGCTCCTCGCAACGCTTGAAGGTATTTTTGATGACGTTGACCTTGATCGTTGTCTCCGCCGTCCTGTAGCCGTGCTGGTCAGTCGGCGTGAATACCACCGTCACAACGTTCTCGCCCAGCTCGTCAAACCATCCGGACGTACCCTCCTTGAAGGAGAACGTGCCGGGGACGACGGTATCCGTTCCCTTGACCCTTGCCACGCCGTCCGCAAGATTGGCGCTTCCCCCGCCTGTGGCTCCCATCTCGAAGATCCGATTGACGAACATGGTATTGTCGGGCAGCGTAAAATCGCCGTTTTTCCACCGGAAGACAGGCAGCTGCGTGATCTCCGTCTCCACCGGGTCGGCCTGCAGCGTGATCTTTACCACGCCGCTGAGGTCGGCGCCCTCGGGTACGATGTAGTACTTCTCAAATTCGGCGCGGTTGACCTCGCCGTAGATGGTCTGCTCCTCATAAGAATTGGGGTCGTAGTTTGAATCGTCCCACTTGAGGATGCGGGGCACACTGCCGTTCAGCCCGCTTCCCTCGTGGTTTGGTTCATCGGCCTCCGCGAAGAAATAGAACGCGTTCGGCAGACCGAGATCCTCAAAGGCTGTTCCAATCTTTTTATTGTCAATATACGATGTATTGGCTTGCCTGAATTTGCGGGGAATGACGTCCACGTTGACGGTACATTCCGCCGTGCTGAACCTCAGCCGGTCATAGGGGGTGAAGGTGACCTTGAGCGCCAGCAACCCCACCTGAACAAGCCCGCCGCCTCTGTGCCAGTAGCCGTATTTTTCCTGCTCCTCGTTCAGAGTGAACACGCCGTCAACCGTTTCGCCATCTGCCGTGGCCGTTCCGCCGGAAAGATACTCGTCGGAAAAGGCGAGCTGGCAAAAATCGCCGCTGTATATCTGCCTGGAGTAGGTGGGCGGCTCAAGCGTGGGCACAATGGCCCCGTCGCCAATGAGCGTGATTCTGGCGATGGCCTTAATGCTTGTCGGCTCCAGCTCCTCCGCGTAGAAGCTCATTTCAACATGCAGCTGGCCGGTAATGATCTGCTCGCCAAGAGCGTTCGGGTCATAGGAGGAGCCGTCCCATGTCACGGGGATGTGACCGAAGGTCGCGCCGGTGTTGGTCTTTACCTCGACGAAGTGAGGAAGCCACAGATCCTCAAACGCCGTGCCCAACGGCTTGTCGGGGAGGACTTCCTCTGTGACACTTGTGATCGTGTGCTTAATCCCCGTCACGGTGACGATACATTCCGCCGTGGCGTATGTCTCCGTATCGTCGGGGGTAAAGAGGATTTCCATGCGGTTTTCGCCCGGGTCTACTACGCCGCCCCAATTGTGCTTGAAGCGGAACGAGCCGGGAACAACGATGTCCGTCCCCTCGACCTTTGCTTCGCCGCCTTCAAGATCTCCATCAAGGTACTGATCGCCGACATACCCCTCAGAGGGCAGCGTGGGCGGGGTGGTGATGACCGTTTTGGTGAGCTGCAAAAGTTCTCCGTAGGCCGTATGACAGGTTTCGCAAATGGCCTTCTCCGTGCTGGTGGCCTTGCCGCCGGAGCAGTTGCCTGTTTCGGTATGGCTGCTGTCCGTGATGCAGGTGCGTGTGTGCGTTCCGTTGCCGTTGGAGATCCATTCGCCCCAGTTATGATTGTGCACCTCCCATATGGCGTAGATGGTTTCGTTCAAAGACGGATGTACCATCAGGTAATTCCAATAATATCCCTCTTCGCGAAGATATCTCGGATTCTCATTCGGGCTATCCGCCCAACCCTTGAAGGTATACCCGTCACGGGTTGGAATTTTTTCTGATATGGGAATCCATACAGATAATTCCGAGCTGGTCTCGCTTTGACTTGGCGGCGCACCGCTGCCGCCGTTGGCATCGTAATGCAGCGTATAGGTGTATTGGGTGGCAGCGGGACGGGCTGCCCCGAGCAGAGGCATTGGCGTTTTTCCGTCCTTGGAATCGCAAATCTCACATACATAGGTGCAGGGCTTCCCCATGGAAGCCGGTGCGTAGCCGCAATCCTTGCCATGCGCGTGCTTGCAGTCTGATGTTTGAAGGATACAGCCGCTTTTCTCGGTGCACGCGTGAACGCATTCCGTCGGTGCTGCGTTTTCGGCCTCCGATAAGCCGTCGGCATTCTCCGACACGCTTTCCGCCGTGTAGCATTCCGCCGTATGCGCATGGACGCACCGGGTTATGAGACTATGACATTCCTCCGTGTGTTCATGGGAACAGGGAATTTCCGCTGTCCCTTCGGTATAGCCGCAGGCCTCGTCATGCTCCGGGTGGTGTTCGCACAGACCGCCCGGGTTCGATGCACGTGCGCCGGTCTCTACCTCCGCCGCAAACGCGGGCGTCGGCAGCAGCGTCAGCACCATGCAGCAGACGAGCAGTATGCTGAGTATTCGTTTCTTCATTGGCTTTTCTCCTCCTGTTCGTATCGGGCGGGCTTGTTTGTCCCGCCTTTTTTCTGATTTTCCCTGTTTCTGAGCCGAATGCACAGCGCGGTGATCGCCGCCGCGGCAAAGGAGACGACGGCCACCAGCACATAGCCGCCTGCGTCCTCCCGCAGCAGCCTCGTGCCGAACACGCTCCATGCGGCGGTCTGTCCCCGCACTATAAGTGCGTCCGCCGCCCCGGCAAGTGCCGTGAATAACATCAGGCAGAAAGCGGAGAGGCTTATTGCCTCGCGCCGCTGCCTCCGGCGGGTGTTTTCCCGCACCCGCTGCTTGACGAGTGCGACCCGTCTTGCAGGTATCGTACATATCGTTTGCCCCCCCTTTCCGGTTTGTCTGGAATTGTGATAAAAACCCTTTCACTTATATAGGTACAAAAAATCGAAAAAACTCTCACCCAAAACGAAAAATTTTTCAAAAAATTTGAGAACCGCCAAAAAGCAGCTCTCAGGGAGTAGATATTCGGTTATTTCCTCTGCGATAAGCGGAAAGCAGACAACCTTCCCACCGCCACCGGCAGCACCGGCAGGGCATAGGCGATATATTACGCCGATTGCGGCGGCAAGATGTATGTCCACCGCACCAACAACGGCAAGCGCATTTCTCAATACACCTGCTCACAGTACATCAAAGTTCCTTGCGGAACGCTCTGCAAGACCCAGCACCGTATCAATGAAGATGTGGTACTGTCCCTTGTTTCCGAAATGCTCAAAGCCATTGCCGAGTATGCAAAGTATGACCGAGCCGAGTTTGTCCGAGTGGTACAGGAAGTGCAGTCCAGCCAGCAGACAACAGAGGTTAAGAAACAGCGCACACGCCTTGCTGCCGCCAGACAGAGGGCTTCCGGGCTGGAAGTCCTGCTCTGTAAAATCTATGAGGACAACATTTTAGGAAAGCTGTCCGACAGCAGATACGCCACTCTGGACGTTCAATACGCAAAGGAGCAAGCCGAGCTTACCGCTGAAATCTCTGCTCTGGAAAAGGCTATCAAGAGCTATGAAACGCACGAAAAGGACGCTGACCGTTTTATCGCTCTGATTGATAAGTATGAGAACTTCGACAAGCTGACCATTGCCATGCTCAACGAGTTTGTCGAGAAAATTCTTGTGCATGAGCGCGACCGCAAGGGCAGGCTTCATCAGAACTACTTGAAGCGTAAAGCCAGCGGAGCGAAGAAGCGATACGAGGACAAAATCAAGGAGAGGAAAAAGGCGGAAATCGAAGCCGAGAAAGCCGGCATTCGTGCAGAGGACATTGCAAAGGGCGTGTTCGTCCCTGTCAGCAGTTTACCGCAGAGAGAGCCGATGAAAGGAGTACAAACAGCATGAATATCGCTTACACACAGAACGGTGATTATCTTATCTCGAACATCGTTATCCGCAAGACCAAGCCCCTCGGACACTACGGCAGACTCCGCAAGGCGTATCTGGAAATGCACCGCCCGATACTGTTCAATGAGCGGGTACTATCCGACAAGCTCTTTGAACATTGCGCCAAGATTGACGAAGCGGCACGAAACCGCATGGAGCTGATCGTGCCGGAGCTGGCGAAGCGCAACGGCGTGACAGAGCAACTGAAAGCTGAAAATCAAATGGAATGGGTGCGGCAGATGAACGCTTGCAAGGCACAGGCAGAGGAGATTGTGAAGTTTGAGCTGATTTATGACTGATACTGAGAGCGCCCGGACGAAAAATGTTTGGGTGCTCTTACTGTATGAATAAATTGCAATTTTCCCATGATAAAGAAGTAAATGTTGTAAAGGAAACTTGACAAGAGATGCGTGTCATGCTATAGTAAGTTTGTAAAGGAAACTTGTCATACAAGGAGGCGTTTTTTGAAGAATAAAGTTGAGCAGTTACGAAAGGAGCGAGGATTAAATCAAGATGATTTTGCAAAAATGCTTCGTGTTTCAAGACAAACCATTAGTTCAATCGAAACAGGAAAGTATAATCCATCATTGGAATTAGCTTTTGCAATTTCAGACTTTTTTGGCAAACGGATTGAAGAAATCTTTTTCTATGAAAGAGGTGCAGAAAATGAAAAAGAGTAATTTGATAACCGGGATACTATATGTTCTTTTCGGTGTGGCTTGTTTGATTGTTGCGCTGTTGATTGAAACAAAGTTAGAGGGCATTTTATGGGGCTTTGCTGGCGCAGGTATCTTCCCCGGAATTATGATGATATGCAAATATTTTTATTGGAGTTCCCCCGAAAATAAAGAGCGATACGAAGAGCGTTTGGAGAACGAACGAATTGAACAGCATGACGAGTTGAAAACAAAAATCAGAGATAGAGCCGGAAGATATACTTACAGCTTAGGACTGCTGGTTGTTTGTTTCTCCATTTTGGTTTTCGGTATTCTCGGAGCATTGGAAGTCATTGATAATGCTCGCATGATTGTACTCTATCTCAGCGGATATTTACTGTTTCAAGTTATCGCAGGAATTGTCATTTTTAATAAGCTGATGAAAAAGTATTAAGGAAAAATCCCTTTAGGAACTAAAGGGCGCACTTCTATACAGGCAATTCCATCTACCTGTATCGTGCGACCTGCGGTGCCATTCCCAGTTTTGAAAAATCTCAAAATGGGAAATACAGCGAAATCAGAGGTTTCGTACAAGGGGCTATTTCCCCTTGCGGCACAGGTGCCTATCCCCGAAGTTTGTGAGTGAATACCTCAGATACAAACATATGGGGGGAAAGAAAGCGTGAAATCGAAAGTTACAAGAGGAGAGTTTATGAATATGATGTTTGATTTATTTGATTTGATTTTTCCAGTTATGTTTTTGCTGATATTTGGGATGATCTTATTTACATTTATAAGTGGAATAAGAACTTGGAATAAAAATAATAATTCTCCCCGTTTAACGGTGGAAGCCAGAGTGACTGCCAAGCGTCAGAATACGACACATCACAACGAGCCAGTTGGAGGAGACACTTCAGGAACTCACGGGTATCATACTACCACCAGTACCTCTTATTATATTACTTTTGAGGTGGAAAGTGGCGATCGGATGGAGTTTTCTGTATATGGAGAAGAGTATGGAATGCTGGCAGAAGGAGATGAAGGAAAGCTGACATTCCAAGGAAGCCGCTATCTGGGATTCGAGAGGGCTATTGAAAATTAGAAGTAGAATTTCAAGTTTGTAGAATTAAGAAAATCGGTATTTCGTGGGAGGTGTTATACAAATGAAACTGGCTGACTTATCAACTGGACCAGACTGGGTAGTATATGTTGGATTTATAATATTTGCTGTACTTTCCATAGTTTTGATTTCTGGACATGGAAGTTGGTTAATTTCCGGATATAATACAGCTTCAAAAGAAGTAAAGGCAAAATATAATGAAAAAAAACTATGCAGAACAATGGGAATTGGAATGTCTGTTATAGCAATTCTTCTATTAATTATGGGAGTGTTTGAAAATATTTTACCGGCATTTTTTGTGTATATTGCATTGGGTATTATTTTAGCTGATGTTGTGATAACTATTGTCTTGGGAAATACAATATGTAGAAGGTGACAAATTTCGACTTGTGGACTTTAACAACTCGGGATTTTCAAAGGGAGTAACGAATAAATGAACAAAGAACATCATAATGAAAATAAAAATGACGAAGAAGATACTTTAACATTAGCCAAACTTTTTAGTAATTGGTATGTAGGTGCTGTTGTAGGATTTGCACTAGGTACTTTAAAGGGTGATTTAACAACAGCGAGTATAGGTTTGGTTATTGGAGCTACTGTAAGTTGGATATTTAAGAAGTGTTTAATGAGCAAAAAATGAGTTTGTTTGTTAACTTCAAATTTTTGAAACTAAGAAATCGAAAGTTGACAAGGAGGTGATTTTATGAAAAAGTTTATGCCCATTATCTATGTTATAGCATTCGTTATTGGCATTATCTTCATCGTAACAGCAGATACAGGCTTGATTACAAGTTATTATCCTGCTTTGATTGCAGGCGTAATCATTAGTTGTTTTGCGGGAGTGTTCCTTGCTATCTACTTATATGCTTGGCATAAGCAATCTAAGTGAGTTATGTCAATTCCAGTTTTATTGACCAAGAAAAATGAGGCGGATTCATAATGAGTGAGAAAACAGAGATTACTTTCATGCAAACAAGATTAATCCGGCTTGCTTCAGAAGAGTGGCATTTACCTGTTGAACAGATTATCCACTTGTTTAAAGAAGCCGATGTTCTTGGATATATAGAAAAATGTTATGGGATTTTTCATTGTGAAGGCGATGAAGCTGTGTTTGAAGATATTACTGAATTTTTGCAAAGAAAGGGAATAGAGATTAGTGCTTGAGTTAAAAGATGACTTTGTTCTCTATCATGGAAGTTATTGTGAAGTAAAAGAGCCAGATCTTGCCAAATGTGCAAAGAGAAAAGATTTTGGGCAGGGATTCTATTTAACTAAATCCAAGGAGCAGGCAGAAAGTTTTCTGAGAACCTCAATAGCCAAAGCAATTGCAATAGGAACAATTGAAGAGGGACAGAAGTTCGGATATATTTCGACTTTTGAATTCAAATTTTCAGGAAATCTTGAAACGCTTATTTTTGAAAATGCAGATGTAGACTGGTTACATTGCATTGCAGCTCATCGAAAGAAAAAATGAATGAATTATACAATAGACCTTCTTATCACTATGGTGACGGATGAGATTGCAGAAGAAACGGGCAAGGACAGGAAAGAGACATTGACAGATTTTCTTTGTTCAAAGACAGGAAAAGCACTGTATGATGAAAAAACAAAGCTGTGGTGCAATGGTCCGGCATATATAGCTGAATTGTATAGGGAAGAGTTAAAGAAATCTGGATATCAGATTTGAGATGAATGTATATCCGTCTGTCTTTGTTGAGAAATCAATAGTTATAAGATTATAGTATATGCTGATACGCTATTTGTAAAAGTGCTGACTGTCTTTATACAATCTTAATACGGAATCATAGACTTTTATACTATCTTTGAAAGCAATTGTATATAATAAAACGCATTATGAAGATATTGCTATAGAATCATTAGTAAGGAGTTATGATCATTTATGCCGGAAAAAATGTGTAAGAGAAAACACCTGACGTCTTTTCAGCTGATTATTCTGGGATTTGCAGGTGTGATCCTTTTGGGAAGCATTTTGCTGATGCTTCCGGTTTCTTCTTTGGAGAAAGTGCCGACGCCATTTCATGAGGCACTTTTTACAGCCACTTCGGCAGTATGCGTTACAGGGCTTGTAGTAAAGGACAGCGGAAGTTACTGGTCTGTGTTCGGACAGACAGTTATTCTTGCGCTTATACAAATAGGTGGACTTGGAGTAGTAACCGTAGCGGCAGCGGTTTCGCTTCTTTCAGGGAAAAAAATATCTCTCATGCAAAGAAGTACAATGCAGGATGCAATTTCAGCACCTAAAGTTGGAGGAATTGTCAGACTGACAAGGTTCATTTTAAAGGGGACTCTTTTGATTGAAGCAGCAGGAGCTATGTTATTGCTGCCGGTTTTTGCATCGGATTATGGCTTAAAGGGAATCTGGATGGCAGCCTTTCATTCTGTTTCTGCTTTTTGTAATGCAGGATTTGACATTCTGGGAACAGCAGATAATGCCTTTCCGTCTTTGACAGGGTATTCTGGAAATGTCCTTATAAATGTGGTAATCATGCTGCTGATCATCACAGGGGGAATCGGTTTTCTCACCTGGGATGATATTTATAGGAATAAAATGAATTTTAAACGTTACCGCATGCAAAGCAAGATTATTCTTATGACTACTGTATGCCTGATTATTTTTCCGGCAGTTTTTTTCTTTGTCTGTGATCTGAAAAACCTGCCTGTGGGAGAACGCCTGTTAGCTGCCATGTTTCAATCGGTAACTACAAGAACTGCCGGCTTTAATACCATAAACATTTCAGAGATGAGCGAGGCATCAAAAGCGGTTATGATACTGTTAATGCTGATCGGTGGTTCGCCGGGTTCTACAGCAGGAGGAATGAAAACAACTACTTTTACGGTACTGATACTGAATGCAATTGCGACGTTTCGCAGTCAGGAAAATGCAGGGGCTTTTGGTCGGAGACTGGAATATCATGTGATAAAAAATGCAGCCACAGTAGCCATGCTTTATTTTACATTGTTCTTTTGCGGAGGTGTTGCAATCAGCGTATACGAAGATCTTCCACTTTTGGATTGTCTGTATGAAGCAGCTTCAGCTGTGGGTACGGTAGGTCTGACCTTGGGAGTCACACCGGGACTTCATGTTTTTTCACAAGTTGTGCTGATCATACTGATGTATCTGGGACGCGTAGGCGGCCTGACCCTGATTTATGCAGTATTCTCAGGAAGAAACAAGGGAAATGCAAAGCTTCCTCTGGAGAAAATTACAGTTGGATGAGAAGGAGACAAGTAATATTATGAAGAATGTATTGATTATTGGACTTGGAAGATTTGGAAAACATATTGCCATGCAGCTGAATCAGCTTGGGCATGAAATTATGGCAGTCGACTGGAAGGAAGAAAGGGTGGATAAAGTGCTTCCGTTTGTGACTAACGCCCAGATTGGGGACAGTACTGATGCGGAATTTTTACAATCTCTTGGGATTGGAAACTACGATATCTGTTTCGTGACCATCGGAGGAAGTTTTCAGAATTCTCTTGAGACCACTTCCCTTCTGAAAGAACTGGGAGCAAAACTGGTAATATCCAGAGCTGAACGTGATGTTCAGGAAAAATTTCTCTTACGCAATGGTGCAGATAAGGTGGTTTATCCGGAAAAGCAGGTTGCAAAATGGGCATCTATCCGTTACACAGATGATCATATCCTTGATTATATGGAGGTGGATGCTTCCCATGCGATTTTTGAGGTAGAAGTGCCAGAGGAATGGACTGGAAAAACTGTAGGCGGACTGGATATCAGAAAGCGTTACAATATTAATATTCTGGCAGTAAAAAATGAAGGAGAATTTAATATTGCAATTTCTCCGGATACGTATTTGGAAGAGAATAGTAAATTACTGGTGCTGGGAGAATACAGAGCTCTTCAGAAGTGCTTCCGCATATAGTACAGCGAATATTAAGTAACTGCTATATTGACTTGTCTGATTTTTCATCTGCGGCGTTGTCGTCAATCGCCGTAGCCACCGCTACGCCTCATTCCTCCGCCTTGCAGCTGAAGAAATCATCCTGCATCAATATAGCAGAAACTTAATTTTCGCTGTACTAGATCTTAACGAAGAGGAGAAATAGATAACTTCCATTTTGTATGTATGATAAATCTAAACAGTATTTTAGCAACATTTCCTGAGGGGCTGTCCTGAAAACGTAGTTCAGCGATAACCTATAAACAAGCATTCTAAATAAGCTCGCCTTTTGGCGGGCTTATTTCCTTCTCTTAATTATACAGTTAAAGAGATTCATTTCGGCTGAATCATTACATTTACCCCTAACTTTTCTAATGTACGAATATTCCTATTGATCATCTTTTCTTGATTGATAACGGAGTAGTAGTCCGCTCCAAGGTCATGATAAGGAACTTTCTCTTTTAGTATATGATAAATCGCGATTAACATGGCATGGGCTACTGCAATTAAAGCCCTTTTCCCACCTCTGCGCGCGGCAATTCTTTGATAACGGGAGTAGAGATAACTTTGCTTGTTTCGTATTCCAGCACGAGCACATTCCACCAACGTTGCTTTCAAATATTTATTTCCTTTCCGTATTCGTGTACTCATCTTTTTTCCGGCGCTTTCCTTACACTCAGGCACAAGCCCCGCCCATGAGCTGAAACGGGATTCATTTTGAAAGTGCTCCATTTCCACACCAGTTTCCGCTAAAATTCGTTCTGCACTTTTTCTTCCAATCCCAGGCATATCATCCAAAGCTTCGATTGCCCAATTTATGGATTCTGTTTTTTTTTAATATCTGCATCTAAATCCATAATTAAAGCGGTCAGGCTTTCAATATGCCCAAGTTGATGTTTCAACATTTTTTGCTGATGTTCTGATATCCGTCCTTGTAGGGATTTCTGCATTTCTGGAATTTTATCTCTGGCTCTTCCTTCGGCAAGTTCACTTAAAACAACCGGATCTGTTTCTCCAGATACAATTGCCTTTAAAATTGTCATACCGCTTTTTCCGCTGATATCGGTAATTACACTGCTCAATTTAACATTGCAGCCTTCTAACACAGCCTGGATTCGATTTAATTCACGAGCACGTTCTTCAGTTATCTCCTGGCGGTAACGGGTTATTTCTCGCAGTTCTCTTTGATCCCTATTTGGTATGTAACTTGCTTTTACTAATCCATGGCGTACCAGATCGGCAATCCACTCTGCATCTTTTACATCCGTCTTACGTCCGGGAACTCCTTTGATATGCTGCGCATTCACAACCATGATCGGTATCTGTTCTTCTTCAAATATATTATATACAGGTTTCCAATAAGAGCCCGTACTTTCCATGGCAGCCATCTCACAATCTGTTTCTTTCAGCCACGAAACTAATTGGAGAATATCTTCCGTCATTGTTGAAAACTGACGGATTTCTTTTTTTCTGACACTCGTAAAAATACAGGCTACCATCATATTTTTATGAATGTCAATCCCACAACACCGCTTATACAATACTTCCATAAAGCAAACCTCCTTCGCATAAGCCGATGCAGCTCCTTGCTTAATTGTTGGCTGTCCTGCGTCCTCATCAAAACCCGATGGAAACAAAAAGTGGTACACCTAAGGAGCTGAAAATCAGTCTGTCGGACGGGCTTGTAAGCACCAATCCCCTTCCGATCTTATTCGGCACCTTAAGTATACCACTACATAACGTATAGCTAGTATCCAGTTTTCATTTATTGTGGTGAGATTTTCTCATGATTGTCTGTCGGGAAATAGATAGTTCTAAAGCAGGGAGGATATGACTCACAACGAGTCATACCCTCCCTGAATTTATCTGAAAAAGAAAAAAAGATGGCTAACGACAACCATCTTTCTCTCCGTTACATGTTATAATGTAACTATGCTAACAACTAATTATTATAACGATTTTTTGAGTTTGGGCAACAGAAAATTAACTTTAGTTTCTTCGAATTGAGTTTACCTGACGACGATCCAGTCTATACCCTGAAAAAAGTGATGGAGGAATTAGGTTTTTCTGGCTTGTTAGCCAATTGTTCAGATAAGGGAAGAACCGGGTACAATCCAATTATGATGTATGCTGTAGTTACCTATGCAAATATGCGGGGAATACGTTCTGTTGACCGTATTGTTGATCTGTGTGAAAGAGACCTTGCTTTTATCTGGCTGACGCGCGGACAAAAACTGAAACGTGATGTTTTTTATGACTTTAAAAACAGGAAGCTGACATCTGATGTCCTGGATGACCTGAATTACCAGTTGATGCGGCGGCTGCAGAAAGAAGGGCTGGTCACATTAAAAGAACTTTTTATTGACGGTACAAAGATAGAGGCAAATGCGAACCGTTATACTTTTGTATGGCGCGGAAGCATCAATTACCATCTGGCAGGACTTCTGGACTCTATCGACCAGCTTTTTGAAAAATATAATTCTTTTTTGCAGGAGAATGATTATGGGACAAAGTACGAGCAGGGAAATGCACAGATGTTTGTGATCGAAGGGATGGATAAAGTCCGGGAAGTGATCGAAAAGAACAGAAAACGAAAGCTTGTAAAACATAACCTGTGTCCCCGGCCTGAACTGCTATTCCTGCCCGGGTGCAGTGGGCGCCTGTCCTATCGGCTCTATTCAGGCAGTAGTAGGAAGCTGGAATTTCAAAATGGCATACTATGTGATCGGATTCCTTATTTTCATCGGTGCCCTGCTTGGACGACTGGTCTGCGGTTTCTTATGCCCTTTCGGTCTGATCCAGGATCTGCTGAATAAGATTCCTTTCCCAAATAAAATCCGCACATTTAAAGGGGACAAACTGCTCCGCAGACTGAAATACGTGATCTTTCTCGTATTCGTTATCCTGCTCCCCATGTTCGTAGTAGATATCATGGGTCAGGGTGCTCCGTATTTCTGCAAACTGATCTGTCCTGCAGGCACACTGGAAGGCGGCATTCCTCTGGTCCTGTTGAATAAATCCATGCGCAGTGCGGTGGGATGACTTTATATATGGAAGAATGGAATTCTGATCATTACGATTATTCTTGCTATCATTATTTATCGTCCATTTTGCAGATATATCTGTCCGCTTGGGGCCTTTTATTCGGCCTTTAATTCTGTTTCCGTATTCCGGTACAGCGTGGATAAAGATAAATGCATTCACTGTGGAAAATGTGCAAAAGCCTGCCAGATGGATGCGATTCAATGCGGTATCCGAAGAAAACCACAGACAACTGCAACAGCTTCTGAAGCTCGGTCTGTTGATTAAGATAGGGGGCGGACAGTGGAATTTAAAAATTCATTTTAGGGACGGAAAATACAACATAGTTATTGGTTGACATACTGCATTTACGGGTGATAGAATAAAATTGAACTATGAAACATAGTGAATAAGCCGGATCACCGGATATCATGAATACAGTAATCATGCAGTAAAGAGCAACGAAGGAGATACACATATGGCAACACTCAAGGACGTGGCGAAGGCATCGGGACTGACAGTAGGGACTGTTTCCAGAGTTTTGAATAATAGAGGATATATCAGCGATAAGACACGGGAAAAAGTATATCGGGTAATGAAAGAACTGGATTATCAGCCGAACGAGATGGCCAGATCCCTGTCGAAGCAGAAGAATAATATCATCGGTGTGATTCTGCCGCAAATTGAACATCCTTATTTCGCCAAAGTTCTGAGCAGACTGGAACGGGAAGCTGCGAAACAGGGATATCGTATCATGCTGTTTGTTTCCAGAAATAAAGAAAAACGGGAAGAACAGTGTATCGAGATGTGTAAAAGCGGCAGAGTGGCCGGCGTAGTGCTTTGTAGCGGAAGCTTCGAAACTGAGAAGTTCAGAGGACTGGATTTCCCCCTGATCACACTGGAACGATCTATGGATGAAGGTACTTTGAGTATAGAATGTGATAACTATCAGGGTGGAACAATGGCAACTCAGCATCTGATTGATAAAGAATGTCATAAACTGATGTATATCGGCGGAATGAGTGCAGGTGAAGACGTCCGTATGCCGGCAGATTTCCGTGAAGTGGCGTTTCGTGACACCTGTGCGAAGACGAAGACAGAGAATGTTGTCATCGTGACAGAGAAGCAGATGTTTGATTCTATGGAATATTACGAATTTGTCAGGGAGAAACTGATCGAGCATCCAGATGTGGATGGTGTTTTCGCCAGCTCAGATGTGATTGGTGCCTATGTACTGCAGGCCTGTTATGATCTGAATATCGAAGTCCCGGGCAGACTGAAGATTGTAGGATTCGATGATGTGAACATTGCACAGTTTACCAGTCCCGGACTGACTACCATTCATCAGCCCGTAGAACAGATGGCGGAGCAGGCAATCTCGGCAATCGTACAGATCGACGCAGGTAAGGTAGTTCCAACCAAGACAGTATTTCCGGTTACGCTGGTGGAACGTGGAACAACCTGATAAGCTATGCATTGTGAATATCCGTTGGACATAATATAATAAATAATTGGCAGGTATCGAGAAAGATACCTGCTTTTTTATTGCATAAAATGAAACTCCAATGATACCACCGAAGTGCTTTGCATCTCTTCAAGCAGACAGGATAACATCATAATCGGTCATTCAGAAATGTGGGATGTATTTGAAATGAATATAACATACGGTTACTATAAAAATAAGCGAAGTTTTATAGAAAACCAACTCAAATATGTGATAATCCAGTGAAAAAACAAAAACTGAATGTAAAAATGCACAAAAACAGACGATAAAAATAGTGCTATTATAACAAAATGCCTTCGGAACGCAAAAAATATATGACAACCGATTGACATATACAAATCATAATGATAGAATAACACTATCAAGAAAATACGTCGGGGACGTAAAGACAAGCTAAAAAAGCAGGAGGAAAAAAGAAAATGAAAAAACGTATTTCAATGGCACTTGCAATGGCAACTGCAGCAACAATGGCAACTGTATCCGTACCGGCTATGGCGGCGGATGACGTAAACATCACAATCTTCAACTCCAAGATGGAAGTTCAGAGCCAATTCGAAGAAAAAGCTGCTGAATATTCTGAAGAAACAGGTGTTGGCGTAGAAGTTTACTATTCCAGTGATACAGTAGCAGCTCACCTGGCTACTAAATATTCTGCAAACGACCCATACACACTGGCCATGGTAGATGCGAAAGATATCTACTCCCTCGCGAAAGATCACGCAATCGACTTAAGTGATCAGGACTGGGTAAAAGAAACAGATTATGCAATTGGAATTGATGACCAGATCAATGGTTTTCCGACATGTGTAGAGGCTCGTGGACTTATCTACAATGCAGATGCCATTGAAGCTATCACTGGTGAGAAATTTAATCCGGAAGATTACAAAACATTAGATGCATTTAAAGAACTCCTTGAAACTCTGAAAAAAGGAGGAATGGAAACACCTACCGGAATCATGAAAGAAGACTGGTCACTGGCGGCTCACTTCCTTACACAGGTATATGAAGAGCAGCCAGATGTAGAAGAATTCATCAGCGAACTTCACGAAGGAAAAGCAGACCTGATCAACAACGAGAAATTCAATTCCCTTATGGACTTCTTCGATGTAATGATGGAGAACAACTACGCAAAAGATTCTGCAATCGCTGCGGAGCGTGAGACAACAGAAATGATGCTTGCAGAAGGACAGATCGCATTCATGTTCGGCGGTAACTGGGACTGGTCAGTGATTAATGCATATGACTACTCCGAAAACATGGGTATGATGCCTGTACCACAGAACACAGATGACGGTTCCAACGAGAAACTTGTAGGCGGCGGTTCCAAATTCTTCATGATCGACTCCTCTGATGCAACAAGCGATGAACAGCGTCAGGCAGCAAAAGACTTCCTTACATGGCTTGCTGATTCTGAAGAAGGACAGTCCTTCATCGTAAATGACTGTGCACTGATCCCGGCATTCTCCAATAATAAACTGGAAGTAGCTGATCCGCTTGGAAAATCTGTAAAAGAATATGCAGATGCCGGCCAGTTGATCGGTAACTATAACTACATGCCAGATGACAGTATTTCCGTGTGTGGTGCTATCTGCCAGAAATACCTTGCAGGACAGATCGACCGTGCAGAATTCGCATCTGAGATTGAAGATTACTGGAAAAACACAGCTCCTGTAGAGCACTAAGAATAAAAGGCATATGCCACCCCGGGAGGCTGCACGCCAGTGTCATGCGGCGTGCAGCCTCTTTCCCTTAAAAGGGAGAAACGGGGATAATAAAAGGGAAAGGGGATCGTTAATATGGAAAGAAACACGATGAAGTATAAAGTAAAACAGTACTTGATGTTTGCCGGTGTTTCCACAGTTCTGTTCTGTGCGGTAGTGATTGTTCCATTTATTTATGGATTATATCTTACATTCACGAGCTGGGACGGTGTCTCAAAAGAAAAGCCTTTCGTAGGGCTTGCAAACTATATATCTACATTTCAGGATGCAGCATACTGGCAGGCACTTGGCCGTACACTTGTTTACTCCGTTATCGCTGTAATTCTGGTAAATGTAGTAGCATTTTTCCTGGCATATCTTCTGACCAGTGGTATTAAAGGTCAGAACTTCTTCCGTGCAGGTTTCTTCATTCCGAACCTGATCGGTGGTATTGTACTTGGTTATGTATGGAAATTCGTATTTAACCGTGCTTTCGTAGCACTTGGCAAATCTTTATCTATCGGAGCACTTTCAACTTCCTGGCTGGCAACCACCAATGGTGCAATGGCCTGCCTGATCATCGTATCTGTATGGCAGTACGCCGGATACATGATGCTGATCTATGTAGCCGGATTCATGAGCGTATCCAAGAGCCTTATGGAAGCTGCACAGATTGATGGATGTACAAAGACTCAGGCAACGATCAACGTAACGATCCCGCTTATGAGATCTTCTTTCGTACAGTGTCTGTTCCTTACAATCACAAGATGCTTCATGGTATACGATGTGAACCTTTCCTTAACAAAGGGCGAGCCGTTCAACTCCTCCGTAATGGCAGCCATGCACGTATACAATCAGGCATTCTCTTATAAGAACTACGGTGTTGGACAGGCAGAAGCCCTTGTTCTGTTCATTGTCTGCGCGATCGTAGGTGTTACTCAGGTTTATATTGGTAAGAAAGGAGAGGTGGCAGCATAATGGATGAAAATAAAAAAGCAGCTCAGAAAAAGAAAATAAGCCATTTTATTACAATAGCAGTGCTGGTCATCTTATTCCTGGCGTTTATCTTCCCGTTTATCATGGTTATTATCAATGCCTTTAAGACCAAAGGTGACATTACAGCAGATCCTCTGGCACTGGTTGGATCTCATGGATTTATCCTTACCAACTTCACAGATGCAATGAAGAAAATGAACTTCGCGACTTCCTTTACGAACTCGCTGATCATCACAACTACCTCCACAATTTTGACGATCGTGCTTGCAGCAATGACTGCATTTGTAATTGTGCGTAACAAATGGAAAGCATGTGGACTTCTGTTTTCTGCAATGATCGCTTCCATGGTTATTCCTTTCCAGGTTCTGATGATTCCGCTTGTATCTCTTTACGGTGGTATCTTCGGTATTCTGAACAGTCGTGTGACACTGATCTTCATGCATGTTGGTTTCTCTCTTTCTATGGCAACTTTCATGTTCCACGGAGCTATTCATACAAGTATTCCGCTGGAACTGGAAGAAGCCGCATATATTGATGGATGCAACAGATGGCAGACATACTGGAAAATCGTATTTCCGCTTCTGAAACCAACCATCGCAACTGTAGCAATTATTGATGCCATGGCATTCTGGAATGACTACCTTCTTCCAAGTCTTGTGCTTGCACGTAAAGAGCTGTATACACTTCCGATCGCCACACAGGCATTCTATGGTACATATTCTACAGACCTGGGACTGGTAATGGCCGCCCTCCTTCTGGCTATGCTTCCAATCCTGGTATTATATCTGTTCCTGCAGAGATATATTGTGGAAGGTGTTACTTCCGGAGCTGTAAAAGGCTGATAAATAAAGTTACATGGGGTCCAAAGGCAATTTATGTTTTGGGACCCCTTAACTACTATATTGAGGAAATGGCGAAAAGAGGAATTTTCGCCTGATATTAAGGAGATAGATTATGACAAGTCAGACATTACGCGATGCCAGAAGATATGAAGAGGCGATGGCACAGAACATTACAGACCAGGAGAGACCGGAATTTCATTTATCTCCAAGAGTGGGCTGGATGAATGATCCCAATGGTTTTTCCTATTATAAAGATAAATTCCATCTGTATTATCAGTATTATCCATATGACAGTCAGTGGGGACCTATGCACTGGGGGCATGTGGTAAGCGATGATCTCCTTCATTGGGAGTACCTGCCTTCAGCTATTGCACCGGACATGCCGTACGATTATGTTGGATGTTTTTCCGGAAGTGCCATAGAGCTCCCGGACGGTAAGCAGCTCTTTATGTACACTGGGGTGCGCAAAGAAGCTCAGCCGGATGGCGGTGTCCGTGATATCCAGACCCAGTGTCTTGCTACAGGTGATGGAATGGATTATGAAAAAGATCCGAGAAACCCGATTCTTACAGTAGAGGACATGCCGGAGAACAGCAGCCCGTTTGATTTCCGTGATCCGAAGATGTGGAAATGTGAGGATGGTTCTTACCGCTGCGTAACTGTGAATGACAGGGCAGATGGAACAGGCGGACGTATTCTGCTGTACAGAAGTGAGGATGGATATAACTGGAAATTTGAATCCGTCATGCTGTCCAATGACGGAAACTTCGGAAAAATGTGGGAATGCCCGGATTTCTTTTCCCTGGATGGAAAGGACGTTGTGCTGGTAAGCCCTCAGGATATGCTTCCGAAAGATTTTGAATATCACAACGGAGATGGAACACTTTGTCTGATCGGTAAATTCGATGAGACTACGAAAACATTTATTCCTGAGAGTGATCAGGCTGTAGATTATGGAATTGATTTCTATGCAATGCAGACTGTGGAAGCACCGGACGGAAGAAGGATCATGATCGGCTGGATGCAGAACTGGGATACCTGCAGCAACAATCGTATTCCGAAGGGCAAATGGTTCGGACAGATGAGTATTCCGCGAGAACTTTCGATTAAAGACGACCGTCTGATCCAGAAGCCGGTGAGGGAGATCGAGAATCTCCGTACAGATAAAGTAGAGTATAAGAATGTAATATTTGAAAATGATCTGAAACTGGATGGTGTATCCGGAAGATGTGTAGATTTGGAACTTACACTTCGTCCGGGAGATACAGAGGATATTTATAAGAAATTTGCAGTACGTTTTGCCCAGAATGAGCAGTATCATACGGCAGTAAGTTTCCGTCCCTATGAATCTGTGCTGAAGATCGACCGTAAATTCTCCGGTTCCAGAAGAGCGATCATTCATCAGAGAAGAAGCAAGGTGAACAGCCGGAACGGAGAAATCAAACTCCGCCTGATCCTGGACCGTTACAGCGCAGAGATTTTTGTCAATGACGGAGAGCATGTACTGACAGCTACGATCTATACAGATATTGAAGCAGATGGCATTTCTTTCTTTGCAGATGGAAAAGTAGAGATGGATGTTACCGGATATGAACTGAAGAAATAAAACTGACAATAACCGATACAGCAGATGTTACAGGAGAGTTGATATGTTAAAAAAAGACTGGTGGAAAAGTGCCGTAATTTATCAGATATATCCAAGAAGTTTTCAGGACACCAATGGAGATGGATTTGGAGATTTCCAGGGGATTATTAAGAGGCTGCCTTATCTGGAGAAACTGGGGATAGACTGTATCTGGCTCTGCCCGGTGTACCGTTCTCCTCAGGATGATAATGGGTATGATATTTCTGATTATTGTGATGTGGATCCCATGTTCGGAACCATGGCAGATATGGAAGAACTTATCGGGAAAGCCAGGGAACATGGCATTTATATTGTAATGGATTTAGTACTGAATCATTCTTCCGATGAACATAAATGGTTTATAGAAGCGAAAAAGAGCAGGGAAAATCCTTATCATGATTACTATGTATGGCGTGATGGAAAAGAGGGAGTACTTCCCAATGATATGAAAGCTGCTTTCGGCGGTTCTGCATGGGAGTGGGTACCGGAATTAGAACAATATTATTTCCATCAGTTTTCTGTGAAACAGCCGGATCTGAACTGGGAGAATCCGAAGCTGAGACAGGAGCTGTGGGATATCATTAATTTCTGGATCGATAAAGGGGTAGGCGGTTTCCGTCTGGATGTTATCGATCTGGTGGGAAAAGTGCCGGATGAGAAGATCACATCCAATGGTCCGAAGCTTCATGAATACATAAAAGAAATGACGGCACATACATTTGTGAGAGATAATCTGATTTCTGTAGGTGAAACCTGGAGTGCTACTCCGGAGATCGCCAAACTTTACAGCAATCCGGACGGCAGTGAACTTTCCATGGTGTTCCAGTTCGAACATATCTGTCTGGATCAGCAGGAGGGCAAGGAGAAATGGGATCTGGCTCCTCTTCCATTCCATAAGTTCAAGGAAGTGTGGAATAAGTGGCAGACAGAGCTCTATGGATGTGGGTGGAACAGCCTGTTTTGGGATAATCATGATCTTCCGAGAATCGTTTCACGATGGGGAGATGAGGGTCAGTACAGAGAGGAATCTGCGAAAATGCTGGCAACACTTCTTCACGGAATGCAGGGAACTCCGTACATTTACCAGGGGGAAGAACTGGGTATGACCAATGTGAAATATGAGCTTGAGGAATATCGTGATATTGAACTTTTCGGCATGTATAAGGAGCGCAGGGCACAGGGATATACCCATGAAGAGCTGATGGAATCTATCTATGCGAAAACCCGTGACAATGCCCGCACACCGATGCAGTGGGATACTACAGAGCAGGCTGGATTTACAACCGGAAAACCGTGGATGAAGGTAAATCCCAATTATATAGAGATTAATGCTGCAGAGCAGGTAGACTGTGAGGATTCTATATTTAATTATTACCGCAAACTGATCCAGCTGAGAAAAGAGCTTCCGGTTCTGACAGATGGCAAGTTCACCATGCTGGATATGGATCACGACCAGATCTTCGCATATCTGAGAGATAATGGCGAAGATAAGCTTCTGGTAGTCTGCAACTTCTATGGAAATACAGTTGATTATGCTGTTTCTGAGAAAGCAGAGAATCTGGAGCTTCTGATCAGAAATTATACAGAAGAAAATATGCAGACAGATGTACTGCGTCCTTATGAAGCAAGAATCTATCGGATTCGATAATAGATGGATACGAGGAGGAAAGTAAGTGAATCAGAGGGAAAGAAAGAAAAGAACAGCGAAGACGGAAAGCGCTGTTAAGACAGTTGAAAAAGCAGAGACAGTAAAGGTTGAACAGACGAAGAAAGCTGTTGTTAAGGCTGCAAAAGCAGAAAAAGTTTATAACACACGATTCGAGAAGAAACTGGACGAGCTGCGCTGGCTGTACATGGAACTTTATGGAAACAGCTCCATGTTCGCAGAATTATGTGGCCAGATGCACCGCTTCTATGAAGAACGTACAGATGTCCTGAAAAAGCTGGACAGCAAGCGTGAAGCAGATCCTGACTGGTATAAGAAAAACGACATGCTGGGCATGATGTTCTATATCGATAATTTTGCTGGAAATATGAAAGGTGTGGAAAGCAAGATTGACTATCTGGAAAAGAACAATGTTAATTACATTCATCTCATGCCGTTTCTGGATACTCCGAAAGGTCGTTCTGACGGCGGATATGCAGTAGCAGATTTCAGGAAAGTTCAGGAAAATCTGGGAACTATGGATGACCTGGAAGAGCTTACAGGTGCCTGCCATGAGAAAGGCATTAGCGTGTGCATGGATTTCGTTATGAATCATACTTCCGAGGATCATGAGTGGGCGAAAAAAGCCCGCCAGGGAGATGGTGAATATATGAGCCGTTATTTCTTCTATGATAATTCATATATTCCGTCTCTGTATGAGAAAACAGTACCTCAGGTATTCCCGACCACAGCTCCTGGAAATTTCACATGGCTGCCTGAGATCGGACATTATGTAATGACTACATTCTATCCGTATCAGTGGGATTTAAACTACAGAAATCCACGTGTGTTCAATGAGATGATGTATAATTTCCTGTTCCTTGCCAATAAAGGAATTGACATTATCCGAATCGATGCAGTGCCGTATATCTGGAAGGAACTGAATACTTCCTGCAGAAACCTGCCACAGGTACATACCATTGTACGTATGATGCGTCTGATCAGTGAGATCGTTTGCCCGGGTATTCTTCTTCTGGGCGAGGTTGTTATGGAGCCGGAGAAGGTAGTTCCTTATTTCGGAACAGTAGAGAAACCGGAATGCCATATGCTTTATAACGTAACGACTATGGCAACAACCTGGCATACAGTTGCCACCAGGGATGTAAGTCTGCTGAAGAAACAGCTGGATATTGTCAATGGTTTACCGAAGGATTATGTATTCCTGAATTATCTGCGTTGCCATGATGATATTGGCTGGGGTCTGGATTATGCTACTCTGAAACAGGAGGGTATTGAGGAGCGTTCCCATAAGAAATATCTGAACGATTATTTTCAGGGTTATACAGGGGAAAGCAACAGCCGCGGAGTCCTTTATAATGAGGATCCTGTAACAGGAGATGCCAGATTCTGCGGAACTACAGCTTCTATGTGCGGAATCGAGAAAGCCGGATTTGAGAAGGACAAAGCTGCCATGAAGAGCGCAATCCAGATGGATGTAATGCTTCATGCATATATGTTCATGCAGTCCGGAATCCCGGTTCTTTACAGCGGAGATGAGATCGGACAGGTCAATGATTACTCTTATAAAAATGACCCGGATAAAGTGCAGGATTCCCGCTATATCCACAGAGGCGCAATGCACTGGGATCTGGCTGCCAGAGCAGATGATCCGAAAACAGTAGAGGGACAGCTCTTCGGACAGTTGGATAAACTGGAAAAGATCCGCAAGAAAGAGAAAGCATTTATGACCAATGCTGATACCTGGACAGTAGAAACCTGGGATAACAGCATTCTCTGCATCGGCCGTTACTACGATGGAGACAAGATCTATGGCCTGTTCAATTTCAGCGAATATGACAAGACTGCATGGATCAACGAAAGAGATGGCCTGTACAAAGACCTCATCACCGGACAGGAGATGGAAGCTGCAGGAGTAAATATCCCGGCATACGGATTCTACTGGCTGAAGAAAAAATAAGATGAAAAATTATGAAGGGATGCCGGAAAATTTCCGGTGTCTCTTTTTTGACTCTTTGTGTCTGTAATTTTAACAAACAATTGTATTTGTTAAGGAAAGAGTAAATGTCTGTCAAACATAAGAAAACTGTATTGTTTTTTGGAAATTTGGGTGCTATGCAGATGCAGCAGCTGAAACATCTGAGAATTAAAAACAGGGTCTGAGAAATCAACTCTATGAAAAGCACAAAATTTACCGGGCTGCTTATGAAAAAGAAGACAGTCCGGTATCTTGTTGTTAGGGCAAAGCCCTGTTTGCCATTGTGGAGTTTTTCGCTGATCCGAAAAACGGAGCTTTGGAAAACAAATAAACCACCTGCTATGCAGGTGAGTCAGCATTGCTTCAGCTTACAGAAAAAAACCTCCGGTGGTATAATTAATGTAGGTTCGCCAACCGCACTAATATACACAGGAGGTATCCATATGGATAATAATAGTTTATCACATACAAAGTGGAATTGTAAGTATCATATTGGTGCGACCTGCGGTCGTTGCTTGAAATGCGCGCATGCGCTATCACCTCCATTCGTGATATTCCTACCACGAAATGCCTAGTAAGTGATGAAAGGTGTGAAGCAGTGGGACAATGCGGGTAAATGGAAGTCACTTCCACCCAACCGCTAGGAATTGATGCACACGGCTAACATATGTGAACCATTGTAAGGGTCGTGATACTTGAAATGGTGAAAGTGACTGATACACCATTACCAAAACGGTTAGAGGGCGCGGGCTGGCGGTTTCGATATGCGCTGAGCCGAATGGACGAAGCACCTCCGGTCTAAAAGATGGAGCCTAAATGCATCGCAATAATTCAAGCAATGGAACTGGGAAACCCTTTTGTGCTCCTTTCACAGGTAGGTTAATCGTAAGAAAAATACAATGCACAGGAGGAATGGATGCCAGAAGAAGCAAATGCTGCTGTGTAATGCAACAGATAGGGATTCAAACTTTGTCCCATCCGAAAGGAGGCAGACGTCTGGCGCGTGTCTAATCATATGAAAGACTGGGAATCTATGAATGCACAAAGTTCAATGACGCCACCTGCGAGGACAATGCAGACATACAGAAAACCGAAATGGAAAGAGATTAACTGGAAACAGGCAGAACTGTATGTTAATAGACTACAAGTACGAATTGTGAAGGCAGTACAGGCTGATAAGTGGAGACTTGTAAAGAGACTCCAAAAGTTAATCACAAATTCATTTTATGCAAAAGTCCTGGCAGTTAAGAGAGTGATAACAAACAAAGGTAAAAATACACCTGGAATTGATGGAGACATCTGGTCGACAGACGAAGACAAAATCCAGGCAGTTTACAACCTTACAACTTCTTCATACAAAGCAAAGCCATTGAAGAGAACTTATATCGAAAAGTATGGAAAAAAGGAAAAACGTCCGCTAGGGATACCAACTATGACCGACAGAGCCATGCAGGGTTTACAACTGCTGGCTCTTGCCCCGATAGCAGAAACAACAGCAGACAAGGTTTCCTTTGGATTCCGGCAAAACAGATGTGCACAGGATGCAATGGAATATATGTTCAAACTCCTGTCAAGAAAAACTTCTCCGGAATGGATTTTGGAAGGTGACATTAAAGGATGCTTTGATAACATCAGTCATGACTGGATGTTGGAAAATATTCCAAGTGATAAAAGAATAATGAGGCAATTCTTGAGATGCGGCTATGTAGAGAATAAGAGATTATTCCCCACAACAGAAGGTAGCCCCCAGGGAGGGCTGATCAGTCCGACCTATGCAAATATGACATTGGATGGACTTGAAAGACTATTACTTGAAAAATACAGTACGAGCAGTACAGGGCATTATCACCCGAATTACAACAAGCATAAAGTACACCTATGCCGCTACGCTGATGATTGTGCGCCACGAAGGCGAGAACTTGTGGCATGATTCCAAACAAGTATAGCCATGCTGTGTGAATGATGATGGCAGGCCCATCGGAACCGCCAGATAGGTGGAGGTTTCAAACCACTCTGAGGTGCTGTAGTCAAAAGCTATGGTGCTGAGCGTCAGAGAAAAGGCTGTACAAAACAGTCAGGTGTGGACAGTGGAGATGAACGAAGCTGTGAACCACTTACGAAAACGTCGAAAGCGTAGAGACTCCATCAAAACCAGGGGGTCAGTCGTTAACCTGGGATAAGCATAACGGGAGCCTATTTACTGGTTATGCGGTGGACGGCGTAAAGGTGGCATGAACACTGTTCAGGCATTCACATGGAACGTGGGAACCTAAGGGCTGGTGTTAAGGGAGAGTGCCAAGTGGACGAACCGCAAGGTACAGAGTACTGATACAGTCATAGGGGCAGAGTGGCTTATAGTAGTGAAGAGGGTTTCTGAAAAGAAAACAGAGCGAAGAAGCCACAGTATCCAAGCAGAGTAAATAAGTCAACTTAGGAATAAGGAGGAGCTTATGAGCGAAGCAAAACAGTTTGATATTTCAAAGAAGGCTGTAATTGCAGCTTTTCAGGCGGTAAAGGAAAACGCAGGAAGTTACGGGGTGGATGAACAAACCATAAAAGAGTTTGAGGAGCATCTTAATAACAACCTGTATAAACTATGGAACCGGATGGCATCAGGAAGTTATTTCCCGAAGCCTGTAAGGGCAGTAGAAATACCCAAGAAAAATGGTGGCACCAGAATTTTGGGAATTCCAACAGTAGAAGACAGAATCGCACAAATGGTTGCGAAGATGTACTTTGAACCGCTGGTTGAGCCAATGTTTTACAATGACTCATATGGATACCGTCCGAACAAATCTGCAATTCAGGCAGTAGGACAAGCAAGGGAAAAATGTTTTAAAAGAGACTGGGTATTGGAATTAGATATCAAAGGGCTCTTTGATAACATCAAACATGGATATCTGATGTACATGGTTGAGAAACATACGCAAATAAAATGGCTGATACTTTATATAAAACGCTGGCTTACAGTGCCGTTCATCATGAGTGATGGCTCGGTTGCTGAACGCAGGTCAGGAACACCTCAGGGTGGAGTTATCAGTCCTGTGCTTGCAAATCTATTTCTTCACTATGTATTTGATGACTTTATGACAAAAGCATATCCGAACATCTGGTGGGAAAGATATGCTGATGATGGAGTACTGCACTGCCAATCGTACAAGCAGGCTGTATTTATAAAGCAGAAACTGGAAGAACGTTTTCAGCAGTTTGGATTGGAACTGAATAAAGAAAAGACACGTATTGTCTACTGCAAGGATGACCGAAGGTCACGAAACTATAGTTGTACTCAATTCACTTTTCTGGGATATACGTTCAGACCAAGGCTAAATAAGAATAAAGAAGGAAAGTTCTTTGTAGGCTTTACGCCTGCGGTCAGTGAAAAAGCCAAAACTGCTATGAAACAGAAGATCAGAGGATGGAAGATACAGTTAAAGGCGGATCTCTCATTAAAAGATATTGGGAACATGATAAACAAAGTAGTGCAAGGATGGATTAACTACTACACACACTATTATAAGTCAGAATTTTATGAGGTGTTGCGTTATATCAATCAATGTCTGATTAAATGGGTACGACGAAGTTATAAAAAGAAAAACACGAGAAGCAGAGCCGAGCACTGGCTTGGTGCAGTAGCCAGAAGAGACAGAAACTTGTTTGCACACTGGAAATTTGGAATATTACCATCTGTTGGAGAGGGAGCCGTATGAGTCGAGAGGCTCACGTACGGTTCTGACGGGGACTCAAGGGGAGGTTCCTTGGGTCTACCTACTTCATTATAACAGCAGACTGCAAGGGAGTTCTTGAAGATGTTAAACGAGTGGTTGAAGAGTTCATGAAAGAGCGGGGGTTGAAACTATCAGAAGAAAAAACGGCTACTACAAATATAAATGACGGCTTCGACTTTCTGGGATGGAATTTCAGGAAATTCAAAGGCAAACTTCTGATTCAACCGTCGACTAAATCTAAGAAGAAAATCACGAAAAAGCTTAGCCAGACAGTGAGGTATTATCGTGAGTCAAAACAAGAGCTTTTGATTGTAAAACTAAATCAGATAACAAAAGGATGGGCAGAATACCACCATTGCGTCTGCGCAAAAAGCACATTCGCTCTCATAGACCATAGACTCTGGGAGATGCTATGGAAATGGGCCAAACGAAGACATCCGCAAAAATGTAATAAATGGGTGAAGAACAGGTATTGGCATCCAAAATGTGGAAGACAATGGTCATTCAGAACAGACACGATTGTTCTCTATCAAATGATGGACATGCCGATAGTAAGGGTAAAATCACTGGATTTGAATAAAAATCCTTTTTTGAACAGCGATTACTTCATAAAGCGGAAAAAGGAGCATGAAATGAAGCGAAAATTAGCATATCAGAAGAGTACAGCCGCACGTAGTGAATACTATGTGTCATAGATGCGTGAGCGGAATGCGGTGAAAGTCGCACGTTCCGTTCTTAGGGGAGAGACGGACAGTAATGTCCGTCTCTTACCCGACTTTTTGCACCAAAATACAGAAGAAAAGTAGCATATGGAAAAATCAGACAGGATATAGCAGATATTTTAAGTATGTTATGCAAAAGAAAAGGTGTAAAAATTGTTGAAGCAGAGATATGTCCAGATCATGTACACATGTTGGTAGAAATTCCGCCGAGCATAAGTGTGTCGTATTTTGTAGGGTACTTAAAAGGAAAAAGTACATTAATGATATTCGAAAGACATGCAAATCTGAAGTACAAATATGGAAACAGACATTTCTGGTGTCGTGGATATTATGTAGATACAGTAGGGAAAAATGCAAAAAAGATACAGGAATATATAGCAAATCAGTTACAGGATGATCTGGAATATGATCAAATGACACTGAAAGAGTATATTGACCCGTTTACGGGTGAGCCAGTAAAACGTAACAAATAAAGATAAGCCCGAAAGGGCTTTGTAGGTAAATGATGTTGCGATTGGCGAACCTATTTCGATGAGTCTTTAGACTCCAGTGCCGGTAATAGACCCTTATAGGGTCAAAGCAAACCACCGGCTAAGCCGGTGGTCGTGATTGTCATGTTTCGGTGCTTTTTTGAGGATAAAACCGCCTGTGTGCTGTTTGCTTTTCTTTGCTATAATGACACGCTGCCCTCTGCTCATCATGGCAACTGTACGTTTTCGGGATAGAAAATGGACACTTTTCTTTGTATAGGGAGAAAGCCGGAGAGGTGGGTTTCATAACACTCTGTCGTTCTATTTTCCAATCAGTACGTTATAGAGATATCCGTATGCAGAAGTGTTAGATGAACGCTGCAACCAACCATAGAATCCTGGAAGCAGTGTTCTGTCTGGCGCTTATGTCATGGGGATGACCTCGAATTCCTGATTCAGTAAGTCAAAAAAATACAGTGTTCCGGTTCTGACGGGGCGGTCGGTGAGAAACTTTACGCACAGGGAAACCTGCATAGAGGCGCACAGGGCGGGAGTGAAGCTCAGAACGCTCTTATTTTTGAGTGCAGCCCCGTCGGGGTACAGTAAGTCTATCAAATGATCGCCGGGGCAGGAGATTGCGGCCTGGGCGACCCAGCCGTTGACGGCACCGTAGATCAGGGGAATTCCAGCACGTTCACAGGCATTCGCGAGGATTTGCCGTGACTGGATATTGTCCAGACCGTCCAGAACCGCATCACAGTCTGTAAGAAGGGCGGCTGCGTTTTCTTCCGTAAGAAATTCCCCCACGGCATGAACCGCAACATTGGGATTCACACGCCGGACTCTTTCCGCGGCGGTCTGTGCTTTCCCAACGCCCAGCAAGGAAACTTCGGACAACAGCTGACGGTTCAGATTGGAGGGCTCAAATGCATCACCGTCCACCACCCGCAGAAAGCCTATGCCAATGCGGGCAAGCATATCGATGAGATGCCCGCCCAGACCGCCGCAGCCAACCACCAGAACACGTTTGCGCCGAAGCAGCTCGCATTCCGCTTCGCTCAGGGCGGGGACATTGCGCGCATATCTGGGATCCATCGTTCAGCCGCCTCCCACCGGGGGAAACAGAGCCACGATGTCCCCGTCCTTCACTTCCGATTCCGGCTTGTGATGAAAACCGTTGATGAGCAGAATAGACACTTCTTCTTGGGGAATGTTCATCCGGTCAAGGATATCCCCAGCACAGGCGATACCCTCCGGCGATAGCAGCGTGACTTTATCCCTGCCTTGGCGCAAGGTTGCAAAAACGCGAACTTCAATCATGAAAATTCTCCTTTGCAAAAGAAATCGGAGAGGGGACGTGCCTCCTCCCCGTTAATTATATTGTATCACTTGCCAACACACTCGTCCAGGCCAAGTTTCTTCAGGGTTTCATCGGTGGGGAATGCGTTGACCCAGCCACGAGCTTCGTAGTATTCGGGCAGAGTCAGAGGCAGCTTGGAGGTCATACCGGTGGAGGGGCCGTTTACAACGGGCTCTTCCAGCAGCCGCTTGGGTAGACGATCGTCCTCAGGCTTCATACCGGCAGCCTTGTTGAACATTCTCTCGATGTTGTAGATACGGTCGCCAATCTCCAGAACCTGTTCGATGGTCCAGTTGGTTCCGGTGGCGGCGTTCAGCAGGTCGGTGTACTCCTTGGCGCCCATGGCGAAGGAGGTAAACAGACAGTGACCCATGGAGTCGATGACAGCTGTCAGATCCTGGAAGGTCTTGACCCAAGATGCCTTTTCGTTGGTAACGGTACGATCCAGCTGCTGGGGCAGACCCAGAACTTCGGGAGAGATCATGTAGCCACGGACATGGCAGCCGCCACGGTTAGAGGTGGCGTAGGTAATGCCGATGCCCTGAATGGCACGGGCGTCGTAAGCGGGCATTTCCTGCTTCTTAACGCTCATGGAGTATTCGGGATGGCCATAGTGCTCACACAGGCGGGCGGAGCCGGAACTCATCAGCCAGTCAAGCTCGGTTTCAGGATTGCCCATACGCTTGGTCCACTCCACCAATGCCCTGGTGGAACCCCATTCCAGAGGTACACCGGCGCACTCTTCCTCCTTGATGTAGCCTCTCTGGTACAGCTCCATGGCAGCGGCGATGGTGCAGGGGACGGAAATAGCATCCAGACCATACTCGTTGCAGAGCATATTGCACTCATCGATGACGTTCAGATCATTGTTGCCGCAGTTGCCGCCATAGGCCCACAGGGGCTCGTATTCAGGACCGCCGACGACCTTGCCATTGACATTGACCACGCGGCCGCAGGCGATGGGGCAGCGATGGCAGGCACCGGGCTTGACCAGGTATTTCTCAGCCAGAGTTTCGCCGGAGATATCGTCAGCCTTGTCGTAATAGCTTTCCTGCCAGTTCTTGGTGGGGAAAGCACCGATGTTGTTGACAATGTTCACGAGAACAGCGGTACCCAGTTGCCGCAGGCCGGAACCGGTAACGGGGTTGGCCTTCAGAACATCCATAGCGTTTTTGGCTGCTACCTTTAGGGCATCCAGGTCTGCAATGTTGTCCAGTTTTTTGCGGGTTGCCTTGACCACGATGGCTTTCAGCTTCTTGCTGCCCATGACAGCACCGACACCGGAACGACCGGCGGCACGGTCCTTATCGTTCATAATGGCGGCAAGCAGCACCTTCTTCTCACCGGCGGGGCCGATGTTCAGAACGGAAACGTCAGCACCGTGCTTTGCCTTGAGCTGCTCGTCAATGGCTTCGCTCATGACACCTACATATTCCCGGGCATCCAGCAGCTCAATCTTATCGTCGTCAATGTTGATGTAGGTCCAGTCGGGAGCTTCACCTTCCACAATGATGGCATCCCAACCGGCGTACTTCAGCTTGGCACCCCAGATACCGCCGGAGTTGGAGCAGGCAATCATGCCGGTAAGGGGGGACTTTGTGCAGACCATGTAGCGGCCTGTGGAAGGGGCGGAAGCGCCGGTCATAGGACCGGTGATATAGATCAGCTTGTTTTCAGGGGACAGGGGATCGACGGTGGCAATGCCCTCGTCATAGAGCATCTTGGTGCCAAGACCACGGCCGCCAATGAACTTGTGGGCAAGTTCCAGATCCAGAGGTTCCACTTTGATCTTGCCGGTGGTCAGATTGATGCGGGCAATTTTTTCGTAGTATGCGTTAGCCATATGCAATACCTCCATAAAAATTTGAAATTGAGCTTACAATTTGTATATGTTGTATATGTTTATTATAGTGGAAATAACAGGGATATCAAGAGCGGATGTGCATTTTTGTGTGAAACCGCATGAAACTGTATCATTTTATGCAAAGAGATTTTAGTACTTCGACGAGATGCCGTACAAAATGGCGTGAAATCGCCCAAAATACTTGAAATATTGCACCAAGCACTTGCGCAATTTGGAAAGATGAAGTATAATTGACAGAAAACGATTGCAAGGAGGCGGCATTATGGCGCAGAATCAGTCCCTTTCTACCCAGGAGGTTGCAGACATTCTCCATGTCTGCAAGTCCACCATTTACGACCTGATTCGCAAGGGAGAAATCCATTCTTATAAAATCGGGCGAAAGGTTCGTTTTACGCAGGAGGATGTGGATGCCTATATTGCCCGCTCCCGGCATGAGCATTCCACTGCCCCGGTGCAGCGCATCGATATCCACTCCACGTTGCTGACACCTGCTGAGGAAAAGGCACCGGAGATGATCATCTCCGGGCAGGATGTTGTGTTGGACATTTTGGCAAATTATCTTCATCAGGAGGATATCAACGCCGGTCGTACATATCTGTCTAGCTTTGAAGGTCTGCTGGCACTGTATCAGGGAAAGGTGGACGCTGCGGCCTGCCATCTGTATGATGGAAAAGAGTGCAATGTCTCCTTTGTGCGAAGCCTGATGCCCGGGGTGCCCGCAGTGCTGGTGAACCTGTCCTACCGCACCCAGGGCTTTTATGTTCGCAAAAGCAATCCCAAGCACATAACTGGGTGGGAGGATCTGCGCCGGGCTGACATCTCCATCCTCAACCGCCGGGTTGGTTCCTCATCTAGGATCCTGCTGGATACCCAGCTAAAAAAACTGGAAATCCTCTCCGGACAGCTAAAGGGCTACGACAAGATTATGAGTTCTCACCTTACGATGGCATCTGCCATTGCCGCAGGGGATGCGGATCTTGCCATTGGCACGGAGCGGATAACGCATCAGCTGGAGGGGCTTGACTTCATCCCACTGCTGGAGGAACGGTTCGATCTTGTTTTGCGGAAGGAATCGCTGGAAAATCCGGCTGTAGTCAAAATGCTTGCAATCCTGTCCTCACCTGTGTTCCGCAGGGAGGTGACCCACTTCTCCGGCAATGACTACCGGGACCTGGGTAAAGTCATTATGGAGGTTTAGTAGTATGCTGTATGTAAAAACGCCGGAAGAAGTTCTTGCGCTGATAGAATCGGAGTTTTCCCCGCTTGAACAGGCAGAATTTGTAGCTCTGTCTGAGGCTGTGGGCAGAGTTCTGGCGGAGGATATTGCGGCGCGGGAATATGTGCCGGATTTTGACCGCTCCACAGTGGATGGCTTTGCGGTTCGCGCCAGTGACACCTTCGGCTGCAGCGATGCCATCCCGGCGATCCTGCCCCTGCAGGCCACGGTGCTGATGGGCGAAGGCGCTGACTATCTGCTGAATGAGGGGGAATGTGTAGCCGTTCCCACCGGCGGCGCAGTGCCCAGGGGTACTGACGGTGTGGTGATGGTGGAATACACGGAGGACTACGGCGACGGCACCATCGGTGTTGCCAAACCTGCGGCGCCGGGCATGAATCTGATTTTCCGGGGGGATGATGTGTATCCCGGAAAGGTGATTCTGCACAAAGGCCGCTCCCTGTCTTCTGCCGACATTGGTGCGCTGGCTGCCATTGGCCGGGTGCAGGTGCCGGTGGTGAAAAAAGTGACCGTGGGCGTCATTTCTACCGGTGACGAGCTGGTTCCTCCGGAGGCGCAGCCCGGCCCCGGACAGGTGCGGGACGTGAACAGTCCCATGCTGGAGGCAATGCTCTCCACATTTGGGTGCCATGTTGTCAACTATGGGATTGTGGTGGATGATGAGGCACTGCTTTCTCAAAAGGTCAATCAGGCCATTGCGGAATGTGATGCCGTGCTGCTGTCCGGAGGCAGCAGTGTCGGAGTGAAGGATGCCGCCTGCCGCATCATTGAATCCGTAGGCCAGCTTCTGCTTCACGGTATTGCCATTAAGCCCGGAAAACCAACCATTCTGGGAAAAGCCGGGAAAAAGCCCATTGTGGGTCTGCCCGGGCATCCGGTGGCTGCCTACTTTATCACAAAACTTTTTGTGCAGCCCCTGCTGGGACGGCTGATGGATCGGGACATGACTGCCTATACCGTTACTGCCAGGGTTACAGAGAGCATCAGTGCCAACCATGGCAGAGCCCAGTATCACTGCTGCCGGCTGACAGGAACAGGCGGCGACCTTTATGCCCAACCCATTCGGGGAAAATCCGGCCTTATCACCACTCTGGCAGGGACCGACGGCTATTTCTGCATCAGTCGGGATTGTGAAGGCTTACCCCAGGGAGCGGAAATTCAGGTAACGATTACTTCAGGAGTGTAAGGAGTGTAATTTTATGGGATTTGAATATTTGACCAATGTGCCTCTTACGCAGGCACGGAAGGAATATCTGGAGCGGCTGGTAAGCGGCGGTTTTGGGTCAAAGGCAGAAACCATTCCTGTCTTTGAAAGCTGTGGTAGGGTGACGGCAAAGGCAGTCTATGCCCACATCTGCGCCCCGCACTATGCCGCCAGTGCCATGGATGGTGTGGCGGTTTCCGCAAAAGAAACCTTCGGTGCGACGGAAACGACCCCTGTTACTCTAAATCCGGACCAGTTTCTTGTGCTGGACACCGGCGACCCGATTCCGGAGGACAAAGATGCAGTCATCATGGTGGAGGACATTGTGAAGAATGGAGATGGTTCCATCACCATTCACGCAGCCGCAGCCCCGTGGCAGCATATCCGCCAGATCGGCGAGGATGTATGCGCCGGGGAAATGATTTTGCCCAGCCATATGACCGTTTCCCCGGCTGCCATTGGTGCGATGATTGCCGGCGGTGTGCTGGAAATTGAAGTGATTCGCAAACCTGTGGTGGGCATCATCCCCACAGGGGACGAGATTATCCCGCCCTGTACAGACCCGAAGCCCGGGGATATTCTGGAATTCAATGGCTCCATTTTTTCCGCAATGGTGCGTTCCTGGGGCGCAGAGGCGGTGGTCTATCCCATTGTTCCGGATAAATTTGACCAGATCAAAGAAATGGTTGCCAAAGCGGCAGACGAGTGCGATATGGTAATTCTCAATGCCGGTTCTTCTGCCGGACGGGAGGATTTCTCGGCTCGAGTCATCCGGGAACTGGGTGAGGTGCTGTACCATGGCATCGCCATCAAGCCCGGCAAGCCTGCCATTCTGGGCTGCCGGGGAGAGAAGGTCATTCTTGGAGTGCCCGGTTATCCGGTGTCCGGCATCATCGTCATTGAGCAGCTGCTGAAGCCCCTGATTGACCACTGGCTGAAAGCACCGGCAGCCACTGACACATATGTGAACGCAACCCTTACCCGGCCTGTTGTCAGCGGTCTGAAATATCAGGAGTTTGTCCGTGTTCGCATGGGCTGCGTAGGCGGCAGGCTGATGGCCAGCCCTCTGAGTCGGGGCAGCGGCGTGGTTTCTTCTTTTATGAAGGCCGATGGCATTCTGGAAGTACCCCAGGGACTGGAGGGCTACGAGGCGGGAGAGGAAGTGAGTGTCCGCCTGCTGAGCCCCTTAGAAAAGCTGCACAATACGCTGGTGATTATCGGCAGCCATGATCCGTTGCTGGACGAGCTGGCAGATATGCTCCATTTGGAGGACTCTGCCTTGTACATCAGCTCCTCCCATGTGGGCTCCATGGGCGGTATAATGGCAATCCGCCGTGGTGAGGCGCACATGGCTGGCTGCCACCTGCTGGATACGGCTGACGGCAGCTATAACAAGGCATTTATTCGCAAGTATTTCCCCAAAGGCGGTGTGAAGCTGGTTTCCTGTGTCGGTCGTCAGCAGGGATTGATGGTGGCAAAGGGCAATCCCCTCCAGATCCGGAAATTCGCGGATATTGCAAAGGATGGCGTGCGTTATGTAAATCGCCAGAAGGGATCCGGCACCCGGATCCTTGCGGACTATTTGTGTAGGCGGGAGAATGTGGATACTGCTTCTGTCTACGGCTACGATCGGGAAGAACTGACCCACACTTCTGTTGCTGCTCAGATCGCCAGCGGCAGCGCTGATGTCGGTATGGGCATCTACTCCGCGGCAAAGCTCTATGATCTGGACTTTATCCCCATCTGTATTGAGGAGTATGACCTCATTGTCCCTGACCATGCTTGGGATACCCCTATGGTTCAGGCGCTTTTGCACATCCTGAAGAGCGATGCGTTCCGGGGAAAAATCCTGTCCCTCGGTGGCTATACCGTGGATAACCCCGGACAGATTATCCCCCTATGAAAAGCGTAGATGTTGCGGTTATTGGGGGAGGGATTCTGGGCTGCTTTGCGGCCCGGAATCTGATGCGCTGGAATTTGTCTGTCGTGCTGATTGAAAAGGAATTGGATATCTGTACAGGCATTACCCGGGCAAACTCTGCTATCGTCTATGCGGGATATGACAACAAAACCGGTACCCGGAAGGCGGAATTGACGGTTCGTGGAAATGCCTCTTTTGATGATTTGTGCCGTGAACTGGAAGTTCCCTTTTCCCGCTGCGGCTCCTTGCTGGTGACCTATGACAAGGAGAGCCTGGCCCAGCTCCGGAGAAAATGGGAGCAGGGTATCCGCAATGGCGTGCCGGGTCTGGAGCTTCTGACCGGGGGAGAGGCAGAGGCAATGGAGCCTCTGCTGGCACCGGGTGTGGCAGGCGCGCTCTATGCCCCGACCACCGGAACGGTGAACCCCTGGCAATTGGGCATTGCCGCCTTTGAAAACGCTGCTGCCAATGGGATGGAACCCATGCTGGGAACCACTGTGGTGGGAATCCGGAAAACCAAGTTTGGCTATCTGGTGGAAACAGATCGCAGCGAACTGCGCTGCAGGGCTGTCATCAACTGTGCAGGACTTTCCGCGGATCGGATACAGGAGCTGTGCTTTCCCTCCGACACGCATCTTCTGATAGATGGAGCAGAATACCTGGTCCTGGACAAACAGGCGCGGAAGCCGAAGCGGGTCATCTTTCAGCAGGCACATTCCTGCGGAAAAGGCATCACCGCTATCCCGTGTGTGGAAGGGAATCTGCTGCTCAGCGGGGTACGCAAGTCCGTTGGAGAACCCTTTGCCACAACAAAAGAGGGAATATCGGAGTTGAAGACAAGTGCGGTATCGCTGTTTCCGAATCTGAATATGCAGCAGGTAATCCGCTCATTCGCCGCCGCACGGCCAAATCCTCAGCGGGATGACGGCGAGAGCATTCACGATTTCTCCATTACGTACCCGGCTCCTGGATTTTTCAGTCTGATCGGAATCAAAACCCCGGGGCTGACCTGTGCCAACGAACTGGGCAGGTACCTTACGGAGAAAACGGCGGCGTTTCTGGATGCACACCCGAATCCACGCTTCACGCCCCACAGGCAGGCCATTGCCAAAACTAATGACCCCGAAATCATTTGCCTGTGCGAAGGCATCAGCCGCGGAGAGATTCTGGAAGCAATCCGAAGGGGAGCTTCCACGGTGGATGGGGTCAAGCGGAGAGTGGGAAGCGGTATGGGTGTCTGCCAGGGCAGCCGATGCAGCTTTGCCATCGAGCAGATACTCCGGGAGGTCAGGCATGGGGCACTTTGATATCATGATTATCGGCGGTGGTGCAGCGGGAATTGCTGCAGCCAGAGCCGCAGCGGATGCCGGATGCAAAAGCATTGCGCTGGTGGAGAGAAAACAAAAGCTGGGCGGCATTCTCCTGCAATGCAGCCATCCCGGTTTTGGCGCCGGACTTACCGGAGGGGAATACGCCGCTGCGCTTGTGCAGGATTTCCCGGAAACGGTTACTCTGTTTTTGGGGACAACGGTGCTTTCGGTAGAACCCAATAAAACGGCGCATCTGTCCGGTGACCGGCAGATCTCGTTTTCTCAGCTGATTCTGGCAACGGGCAGCCGGGAGATTCCACTGGGGGCGCTGCCGATTGCGGGAACCCGTCCAAAGGGTGTCTATACAGCCGGTCAGATGCAGGAGATGATGAACCTCCATGGCTTTGTTCCCCAAGGTCCGGTGGTCATTTTGGGCAGTGGTGACATTGGCCTTATCATGGCATCCCAGATTGCGGCAATGGGGATTTCTGTTATTCTGGTGGAGCAGAAGGAAAACTGCGGCGGCTTGGCGAGAAACCGGCGCTGCCTGAAAGATAATTCCATCCGCCTTATTTGCAGCCAGACCATTGACGCCGTTGAGGGCTCTCCCGCACTCACAGGCTGCTGCCTGTCCGGCGGAGAGAAGATAGCCTGCAGAACGCTTCTGATTGCCGCGGGACTTGTCCCGGAGCGTGGGCTGCTGGCGGAATTGGGAATGCCGTCCTGGCTTCAGATGTGCGGCAACTGCAACACGGTGTACCCCATGGCAGAGGGCGTGACAGCCGACGGAAGAAAAGCGGGCATTGCCGCATTTCAAAAGATACGAGGTAAACTATGATTGATACATTTGGACGCAGCGTCACCTATTTGCGCGTTTCTGTGACGGACTTGTGCAATCTTCGCTGCCGGTACTGTATGCCGGAGGATGGTGTCTGCAAGAAAGAGCATGCCGACATGCTCACGGAAGATGAGTTTATTCAGGCCGTGGAAGCAGCCGTGGCTCTGGGCATTACCAAGTTGCGCCTTACAGGTGGAGAACCACTTGTTAAAAAGAATATCGTGTCTATCTGCCGCAGAGCAACCAGAGTTCCTGGAATTCGGGAGGTCTGTCTGACAACAAATGGCATCCTGCTCCCGGAGTTGGCAAGGCCCCTCAAGGAGGCGGGGGTCAGCCGGTTAAACCTGAGCCTGGATACCCTGGATCCTCAGAAGTATGCCCACATTACCCGCAACGGCAGTCTGGATGACTTCTGGAAGGGGTTTCATGCGGCCTTGGATGCTGACTTTCAGAAGATCAAACTCAATGCCGTGCTCATTGGCGGATTTAACGATGATGAGATCCTTCCGCTGGCGGAGCTTACCCGGAAGTATCCTGTGGATGTGCGTTTTATTGAAATGATGCCCATGTGCGACAGCTCCGGCTTTGGCCCGGAAGCGTATATTCCATTTACAAGGGTTTTGGAGGCTCTGCCGGAAGCGGTACCGGCTGCCAAAGATGGCGGTGTTGCCAAACTCTTCCACCTGCCTGGCGCACTGGGCAATATTGGCCTTATCAGCCCGGTGAGCGCCCATTTTTGCGGGGAGTGCAACCGCATCCGACTGACTGCAGACGGAAAAGTGAAGCCCTGTCTGCATTCCAATGCGGAGTATTCCCTGAAAGGGCTGGATTTCGATGGCATGAAAGCACAGCTGGAAGCAGCGATTTTGGGCAAACCCCAATGGCATGGGGATCTGGATGCTGCGCACAAATCGGGCGCCGGTCGGAATATGAATCAAATCGGAGGTTGAGTATGGCAGACTTTACCCATTTTAATGACCAGGGACGGGCCAAAATGATAGATGTGTGGGGGGGGGGGAAAAAGCCCATTTCTCAGCGAGTGGCCGTTGCGGCAGGCCGGGTGTTGGTGAATGAACACACATTCGCGCTCATTCAAAGCGGCGGCATGAAAAAAGGAGATGTGCTGACCGTTGCCCAGATTGCGGGGGTCATGGGTGCCAAGCGCACACCGGATATCATTCCCATGTGTCACCCCATTTTGATGGATGGCATCAACCTGGTGAAGATTCTGACGGAGAAGGGGTTTGACGTGACCTATACCGCCATCGTTCCCGATGAGGCGGAGATGATCCAATCGGAGCTTTTGAAGTGTGCAGATGAAAAGAAGATTGCCCTGGTGCTCACCACCGGCGGTACCGGCTTCTCACCCCGGGATATTACCCCGGAAGCCGCTATGGAGGTAATCCAGCGTCCGACTCCCGGTATCCCGGAGGCTATGCGGGCAGAATCCATGAAGATCACACCCAAAGGCTGCCTAAGCCGCAGTGTTGCGGGCATTCGGGCACGCACCCTGATTATTACCCTGCCAGGCAGTCAAAAGGCATCGGCAGAGAATATTCTGGCGGTCATCGACCCGGTGGCCCATGGCCTGGATATGCTCTACAGCGAGGGCAGTGCGGACTGTGCAAAATGAAAGGAAATCCCATTTCCGAGCAGGAAATGGGATTTTTTATACATCGAAACGGTTACATGAAATTTCGCACATTTTTCCGGATTTCTCGTATCAGTAAAGCTCTATTTCCGTGACACACTCGTTTTTGATGCGACGCACCAGATATTGCAGAGCATCCACCACATGGGGGCGGATATCGCCGCCGATGAGCACATACATGATGTCGTCACCAACGCTCAGTTCCCCTTCGTTCAGCCAGACCTTGATGTAGAAAATACCGTCCAACTTATAGGTTTCTGCGATGATGGCATCCACAGCTTCCTGATTGTAGGAAAACTGCATCCCCACAACGGACTTGGTATCGGCGGCACCCTGGTGTACTTTTGCCTTGGCACTTTCCCGGACAATGCCGTTATGGGTCAGATACATGCCAATCTTAGGGGCGCTTTCGTGGGCCTTGGCCTCTTTCAGCCAGGAATCCATGGAAGGACTTGTTTTCTTGCTCATATTATAAACCTCCAATTCTTATCCGCCTGCGGATAGAAATCGTAATTGAAACTGCCTGTAAATCAGAAGCGCGGAATCATCTGAACCTTCAAAGATGACTCTGGTCTGAGGCAGTGCCAAACCGGCGATCCTGCGGGGTGGGAGGACGGTCACGGTAATCCGGCAATCACGGAACCGGTAACCATCCGCAGTGGCATGAACCTCCCTATGATAAAGGAAAAAGGTTTCTATACGTTCTGGTTCCAAAGCCCACACTTCTTCTTTGAACATGCGATCCCCTCCTGTTTCATCTTATCATACTATGGAGAATAGTGAAAGAGCTGTTTTGAATCATTTCATATAATTTCGTACAGTCTCTAAAAAGGACGGCTTGTATTATTTGTTCAAATGTGATATAGTATTATAAATTGATTGGTCGGTTTTCGTGAAATTGACTGATTTCCAAAGTTTGCAAAGCGGTGGACGAGCCTCTTTCCAGACGCCATGATCGGGTGCAGCTTTCGGCTGTGCTTTTGGTGTTGCGGAAACTGGCTGGTCTTTTTTATATTTTTTTATATTTAGGAGGTAAGACAATGAAAAAGATTCTGTCCATGCTGCTAGTTTTTGCCATGATGTTTGGTATTCTTGCCTGCGGCGCAAGCAAGCCTGCTGAGGTGCAGGCTTCCACTGAGGCTCCCGCCACAACGGCTGTCCCGACGGAAGCCGCCGCTGAGGTTCCCACTCAGGCCGGTCTTGTGGTGGATACCTGCATTCTGAAGGAAGCCGACGACAAGATGCTCAACACCTACACCGTTATCGCCGTAAATCCCGAGGCGCCTTTTGTGGATGCTGACGGCAACTCTGTCGCTGACGTTGCGGTGAATACCGCCGGTGCGGATGCCCTCATCCAGTGGTTCCTGACCCAGGAAACGTTGGACCTGGCCGCAAACTATGGCTTTAAAGAGTACGGTGAGTCTCTGTTCTACGTCAAGGACGGTGCCCCTGTTTATACAGGTGAGATTGCGCCCGCTACCGAAGAGACAAAGGTCATCCGCCTTTCCACCACCACTTCTGTGAAAGACTCTGGTTTGCTGGGCTATCTGCTGCCCATCTTCGAGAGCACCTATGGCTACACTGTGGAAGTCCAGTCTGCCGGTACCGGCAAGGCAATCTCTGCCGCCAAGTTCGGCAATGCCGACCTGATTCTGGTCCATGCCAAGAGCGAGGAAGAAGCCTTTGTTGAAGAGGGCTTCGCCCGCACTGTAGATGGCTTCGAAGCAGAGCGCATTTCCTTCCTGTATAACTATTTCGTCCTGTGCGGACCTTCTGCGGACCCTGCTGGTGTTAAGGAGGCAGCTTCCGTTCTGGATGCGTTTGCAGCTATTGCGGAGGGCGAGTATCCCTTCATCTCCCGTGGCGACGGTTCCGGCACCCACACCAAGGAGCTGTCCCTGTGGCCTGAGACTCTGGGTATCACGAAGGAGGCAGAGTCCTTCGCTCCCTACACGCAGTGGTACACCTCTGCAAACGCCGGTATGGGCGCATGTCTGGTGATGGCAGAGCAGATGCAGGCTTACATCCTGACCGATAAGGCAACCTTCCTGACTTTCGTTGCCAACGATGGCATCATAAGCTGAGGAAACTCTGGGTTCATTTTCTGCGGCTGACGCTATATGTACAGTTTCCAAAAACTTGCTTTTTTGAAAAAATCTGTGTAAACTGTATCCCGTGGGGAATTTCCCCACGGGATTTTACAAAAAGAAAGGAGGCTACACCGTGGGAACGGCCCTTCAAAATGCGATTTCTCTTATCCTGTCTTCCGATGCAGAACTTCTGAACATTTTGAAAGTCACAGCGCAAATGAGCCTCAAAAGCTCTTTGCTTGCACTGCTGCTGGGTGTTCCGCTGGGAATCTGTCTGGGCAATAGCAAATTCCCCGGGAGAGGGCTTCTGATTATCCTGAACCGAACGCTTATGGGGATGCCCCCTGTAGTATGCGGCCTACTGTTTTACATCCTTTTCTCCGGGGTCGGCCCTCTGCGACACATGAAGCTGTTGTTCACGGTTAAAATCATGATTCTTGCCCAGGTGGCGCTTATCACCCCCATTGTTGTGGGGGCAATGGAGACTTATGTGGCGGGAGTGTCTCCGGCGATTCGGGAAACAGCCAGGGGTTTGGGGCTGGGAAGAGGAAGGACGTTTTTGCTGCTGTGCAATGAGTGCCAGTACTGTATCATCTCTTCCTATCTGCTGGCGTTTTCCAGATCTATTGCAGAGGTCGGGGCAGTGTCCATGGTGGGCGGTGCCATTGCCTGGAAAACGAATGTGATGACTACAGCCATTATGCAGTACACCAATCAGGGAAATTTCTCTCTGGGCATTGCCCTGGGCATGATTCTGCTGGCGGTTTCCCTGCTGGTGAATGTTGTGATATCTCTGCTGCAAAGGAGGCTCAGCCAATGATAATTCCCGCCTTTTCCAAAACCTATGGGCAGAAAAAAGTGCTGGATTTTCCGGGAATGGAATTACAGCCTGGAAACATATATGCAATTCTCGGAGCAAACGGAAGCGGAAAATCCACATTTTCAAAGATTCTGGCAGATGTCCTTCCGGCAGACCGGAAAATCCGCTCGGAACCAAGCATTGGCTATCTTCCCCAGAAGCCCTATGCCTTTCGTATGTCTGTCAGAAAAAACATCCTGCTGGGCGGCAGGGATATCCAGAAAGCGGAGTCCCTCGCGAAAGCACTGTCTCTGACAGAACTGGAACATAAACGGGCGGATCGTCTCTCCGGCGGTGAGACGGCACGCATGGCGATGGCAAGATTGATGATGGGAACATACGATGTGGTGATTCTCGATGAACCAACGGCTGCCATGGATATGGAAACCACCGCTGCCGCGGAAACTTTGATTCAGTCCTATGTGCGCCAGACCAATTGTATTTTGATTTTGGTCACCCACTCCCTGCAGCAGGCAAGGCGAATCGCTGATGAAGCGATGTTTTTTCAAAAAGGGGAAGTACTGGAGTATGGTCCTGCAGAAAGTCTGCTGTATTCCCCCACACGTGTGGAATTGAAGAGATTCCTGGAGTTCTACGGAAACTGATGACACTCCGAAAACAGCTGTCTTCGTTGCTTTTGTGCTGAAGATGGCTGTTTTGTTCTTTATAATAGTAGCCGCAAGCAGTGTTAACTTGGACAGGCTCACGCATTTTGCTTGCCTATATCCGGCAGAGGCTTATCCCCGGCATTGCTACGGCACTACCTATCAGTGAACAGGTAAAGGTGGCCGCTACAAATTTTATACTCCATTGTTTTCCTCTTACAATGGTTTCCTTGTTTGGATAGTTTCTTCACGGCAACAGGCAATGTATTGGCATAATTATGCAAAAACGGCAATGATTATTTGAATCCAGGGCGGCTATTCCTCCTTGTGTCCCTTTTTTCTTTTCCATCTTCCCATACATAATTCCCCTTTTCCTGCAAATACTGCTACCGGTAAAAACACGCTTTAACGCGCTTCAAAGGAGAAGAGACTATGAAAGCAACAGGCATTGTATTATTTCGGAATATGAGTTTTCTGGTACAATGGATGCAGGAAATATCCGGGATAGGATTGAGAAGCCCTTGCCGCTTTTGAAGAAACGCTCCCTTGTAAATCGGATCGTTGATTTCATCCGGCAGCACACAGAGAAATACCAATAAGGAGAGAGACAAATGGACAATTCGATTCAGGCTCACCAGAAAGAGCTTTGCAATAAGCTAACGTGTACTTGTTTATGACACCGAAACAATCGAAATTGTTTGGAAGTTCAACGAAGCAAAAATCGACACCGATGAAAACATCGGAGTTGCAAAGTGACTCCGATGTTTTATTTCAGGGCAAAACTGTCGAATTTGCTCCTAAAATAACATAATCTATCGAAACCTCGTAGGTGCATTGTAGCACCGTCCGGATCGCCCAGAACCATTGATATGAAAGGCTTTCCGGATAGTTTGCAAAATTTTTTTGCAACTACTTGACATAAAGGGACGATTTAGGTAGATTCGTGACAAGGGGGCAGCGCACCCATTCGCACCCGCGAGGTGGAATAGACCCCATTATTTCGAGTTAGAGTCGCTGATATGATGCGGCTCATTTTTCGTTTTCGGCGGGCTTCTTGATATACTTGCCGTTCTTGATGCTCGCGTCCGCTGGCTTTTCTGCGTCCTCTGGGATCCCCCAGACTGTGCCAATGCGGATAGCACCGGGGACACGCCCCTCGCCGCATAAAATCTGAATACGGCGGGTGGAGATACCCCAGCGTTCGGCGGTTTGCGCGATAGATAAATACTTCATGGGTAGTACTCCTGTTGCAGTTCCATTCTGCGTCTGCTTATATAATCACAGTATAATTATGATCGTCAAAACGAATAAAAGCAAAGGCTTTCCGGAAAAGCCCAGAAAGTATCTTCAACTTAAAAATCAAGGGTTTGGGGCTTCCCCAAAAATCAAAATGGGCGTATCGGCTGCAAGGCTGAAACGCTCATTTTTCCGGTGTGTACGGACACCGGATGTGCTTGCTACTCTCTCAAATCTCATATCCGCAGATACAACGCGCTCCCGCTTTTGCAAAAGCAGGGGCGCATATTTTTTGAAAATTTCTCATTTCGATACCTGCGTTTTGACTTAAAAATGTCCGTTGTAAAGTGAAGGGCAACCCAGCGGTAATTCCCTCGTTCTCAAAATTTTCTTTTCGCCACTACCAAGTTTTAAGTAAAAAATGTCCGTTTAAAAGTGAAAGGAGTGTTTTATCATACCAGACCGCACACGACCCATCCGCAAAGAAATCTGCCTGAATGAGCAGAAAAAGTTGGCTGCTGCCGTCAGCAGGATTGCCACAAATATCAACCACGTCTGCCGCCGCATCAACAGCACCGGGCGTTTCTATGATGCCGATGTTTCCGAGCTGAAAGACCGAATGGCTGACGTATGGGAACTGCTGAAAGTACAGCAGAGAAACGAATTGTGATTCGGGAAAGGAGTACAGATATGCCACGCATGAGCAAATCAAAAAAACTGGAATGGTCGTTTTTCCTGAATGACCGGGGACGCAAGGCGTACAACACGCTCTGCCGCCGCTGCGTCCACGACTGCAAGCAGAGTTTCCGGGCGGTTGTCGTTGTTTCCTGTAAGGTCATGATCCCTGTATTTTGCATCTAGCGTACCGCCATTCGCCAGAATACCGATTACCTCAAACAGCCTATCAAGATTTTTATTTTGCGTTTTGGCAAGCTTCAAATCCTTTTTAAACTGATTGGTAAACTGAATGTCGTATTTCATACGTCGAGAGCTGCCTTAAGCGCATCCATACTGGAATAACGCGGAGCAGAAGGATCCTTCATCATTTTTCTGCCTTCCTCAATGGCAGTGGCTGTTGTATCATTCGGTACTTCCAGTTTTAATTCAAAAGGAATACCATGCTCACGGATAGCGGTTCTCAGGAACATGTTTACAGCAGTTGTCATATTCAGACCAAGCTCATTGAAGATTTCCTCCGCCTGGTCCTTGATTGCCTTGTCTATACGAATATTTAAATTAGTTGTTGCCATACAGAACACCTCCATTCAAGTATAGTATATTCAAATATGTGCCTAATGTCAACACATTGTCATCATATAAGATATATATGAAAAACTAAAATAAAGACTTTCTCCCCCAAATTATGCCTGTTTTGTTAAAAAACTTGATATCTGTTGTCCAAGAAAGAAACCAACCTGTGGATATAACTCTTGGATTTCCTGATATTTTGCCTCAATCATTTCCGGTTCACCAGCCCAGATTTTTTCATATATTTTGAAAGCTCTTTTAAAATATGTTTTGGCTTGCGGAAGATTGGCAGTCATCAGATAAATGGTTCCAAGGGCTACCTGAAAATCTGGCAATAATGCCTGGTCAGAGTCAGTGTCAATGCTTTTTGTCTTTAACAGATCCTTTAATTCCTGAATGATTACATTCATACCTTTGTGGTAGTTATAGTTATCCATGTATGGAAATTTAACCATACAGACGATAGGAAAGTGTGGGGGATTTCGTCTGTGTCATGACACAGGCAGTGCTTGCTATTCTTGATTAGTTAAAGATTTTTAACTTTCCTGATTTTAAAATAATACCGATCAATAATATCCTGCAATGTAATGGATTTCATTTTTTCATCTACCATATTTTGAATTTCATGATAGAAGTCCCCAATAGCGAATTGAATGTTGATACCGATTCCACAATCCGGATTGGTATCTGTGTCCAGGTGAAGCAGCGGCTTATCGCCCTCTACGGCTCGGTAGATGTCATACATATTGATTTTATCTGCCGATTTTGCAAGAGCGGCATTCGCATGACCTTGTGTGTTGACAACAATGCCTGCATTTTTCAGGGTTGCCATAAGCTGTCTGACATAAGCCGGGTTTGTCTTGATACTTTCTGCAATTTTTGTGCTGGAGAGTTGTTCTTCATCTCCAAGAGCAATAAATATAAGAATATGAATAGTGTCACTAAGCTTTGTGGAATATTTCATTTGTCACCTCGAATTTTCTTCTTGCAATTTTAAAATTTACATGATAATATAATTTCAATGCTTGATGTAAATTTAATTTTAACAAGTAAAAAAATAAAAGTCAAGCAAAATAAAAAGTGTGGAATCTGATATAAAAAAGGAGATAAAGTGGTGTATGCAAAAGGAGGAACAAGTCAGTTTTCTGGCGGGAAAGGAAATGTGGTGAAGATGAATGTATATCAAGAGATAAGTCAAATCATCAAAGAAGCAGATGGTATTTTGATTGGAGCCAGTAATGGTTTGTCTATCGCAGAGGGATATAATATTTTTGCAGATGACGCATGGTTTCAGGAAAATATGGGAGATTTCAGAGAAAAATACGGACTGCGTTGTGTTTTACACGGATTTTCAGTGCCAATGAAGGTAGAAGAAAAGTGGGCGTTTGTAAGCAGACTTGTTAAGGCAAAAGCTATGCAGGATGAGCCGAGTGAGATTATGAAAAATATCTATGCACTAGTAAAGGATAAAGAATATTTCGTAGTAACTTCCAATGCGGAGGATCATTTTGTGCCGGCAGGTTTTGAGGCAGACCGTGTTTTTGAAATGGAAGGGAAATTAACCCAGATGCGGTGCAAGAACAGATGTCATGACGAGGTCTATCCTAATCAAAAAGCAGTTCTCGCCATGACAGAAGAGGAAGTAAACGGAAGAGTACCCA